>ENA-OZLE01000708-OZLE01000708.1-human-gut-metagenome-genome-assembly--contig:-NODE-708-length-7476-cov-3.315187_pt1 | contig 7476 bp, 6 predicted proteins | sample MGYA00243858_ERZ653781 | MGnify/ENA primary metagenome ERZ653781 (study PRJEB26926, sample SAMN06164548) | human gut metagenome | biome: ENVO:00009003; feature: ENVO:2100002; material: ENVO:00002003... | reverse complement strand
GTATTGCAGTTATTAAGACTGCTTCGCTTGTTTGGAGGAAATGACCGTGACTAAAGACAAGACAACAAAGGATATGGCAGACAGCGTTAATGAACGCGAAATTGTACTGGATATTCTGCTGGAATTAAACCGCCCCGAAGCCATGAGCCATCTGGTGATTGGTGCGGCACTCAAAAAATACCAGTATCTGTTAAAGCACCAGCGCAGCTTTATTACAAGGCTGGCACAGGGAACGCTGGAACGGCGGATTGAATTGGATTATATCATTAATCAGTATTCCAAAACACCGGTAAGGAAGATGAAACCGCTGATCCGCAGTCTTTTGGAGATGTCGGTGTATCAGCTGAAATATATGGATAATGTGCCGGTATCAGCAGTCTGCAACGAAGCGGTAAAGCTGGCAGGAAAACGCCATTTTGTGAATTTAAAAGGCTTTGTAAACGGTGTTTTAAGAAATATTGCAAGAAATGACTGCGCCTGCGAATATCCGGACCAGAAAAAAGAACCGGTAAAATATTTATCCGTGCGTTATTCCATGCCGGAAGAACTGGTGGAACGCTGGCTGAATGATTACGGAGAAGAGACAACAGAAAAAATGCTTGCAGATTTTCTGGAGGAAAAGCCGGTGACTGTACGCTGCCGTACATATCTTAATTCCGTAGATAAGATCTGTGAAAGTCTGAAAAATCAGGGAGTCAAAGTAGAACAGGCACCATATCTTCCTTATGCAAAACGTATTTCAGGATATAATCATATTCTTGCACTGGATGCATTTATACAGGGGAAAATCCAGGTGCAGGATGTAAGCTCCATGCTGGTGGCAGAAATTGCAGATCCGCAAAAAGGGGATTATGTGATAGATATGTGCGCAGCACCTGGTGGAAAGAGTCTCCATGTTGCAGATAAAATGGGAGATTACGGAACAGTAGATGCACGCGATATCAGCCAGTACAAAGTGGATATGATCGAAGAGAATATTCACAGAACAGACTGCATTAATGTGCAGGCTCATGTGATGGATGCTACGGTATTTGATGCAGATTCAGAACTCAAGGCAGATGTCGTTCTGGCAGATGTCCCATGTTCCGGATATGGAGTAATTGGAAAGAAGCCGGAGATCAAATACAGGGTGACTGCACAGAAGCAGGAAGAGATTGTAATCCTTCAGAGAACAATCCTTGACAATGCGGCAGAATATGTGAAACCGGGCGGAGTGCTGGTATTTAGTACCTGTACTATCGCAAAGGAAGAGAATGAAGAGAACATGTTGTGGTTTATGAATAATCATCCGTTCAAACTGGAGAGTATTGATCCGTATCTTCCGGAAGAACTGCATTCTGAGACAACAGCTCTGGGTTATCTTCAGCTTCTGCCGGGAGTACACAAAACAGATGGCTTCTTTATTGCAAAATTCAGGAGAAAATAAGTAATGACAGACATTAAGTCAATGACGATCGACGAATTAAAGAAACTGATGACCACTCTGGGAGTTAAGCCTTTTCGTGCGAAGCAGATTTACAGCTGGCTGCATGAACACCTTGTTACTTCTTATGATGAGATGACCAATCTTTCCAAAAGCCTGAGGGAAAAACTGAAAGAATATCCTGTCACAGCACTGAAGATGGTAGATGTACAGACATCCCGGATTGACGGTACACAGAAGTATCTGTTCCGTCTCAGTGATGGAAATGTGATAGAGAGTGTTCTCATGCGGTATAAACATGGAAATTCTGTCTGTATTTCTTCTCAGGTGGGATGCCGCATGGGATGCAGATTCTGTGCATCTACCATAGGAGGACTGACCAGATGTCTTCTCCCGTCAGAAATGCTGGATCAGATATACAGGATACAGGCTCTGACAGGAGAAAGAGTTTCCAATGTTGTGGTCATGGGAACGGGGGAACCTCTTGATAATTATGAAAATCTTCTCAGGTTTATACATATCCTGACAGAAGAAGGAGGACTTCATATCAGTCAGAGAAACCTGACTGTATCTACCTGTGGGTTGGTTCCGAAGATTTATGACCTTGCAAAAGAAAAGCTTCAGATGACACTTGCACTTTCCCTTCACGCACCTAATGATGTGAAGCGACGGGAACTGATGCCGATCGCAAACAAATACAGCATGGATGAGGTTCTGGAAGCCTGCCGTTATTATTTTAAAGAAACCGGGCGCAGGATCACATTTGAATACAGTCTGGTAGCCGGAGTTAATGACAGCGATGAGGATGCAAGGGAACTTTCCGGCAGAATCAGAGATATGAACTGCCATGTAAATCTGATCCCGGTAAACCCTATTAAGGAACGTTCCTTTGTGCGTTCAACAAGACAGGCTGTGGAGAATTTCAAAATAAAACTTGAAAAATGTGGAATAAATGTTACTATTAGAAGAGAAATGGGCAGTGATATTGATGGTGCCTGTGGACAGTTAAGAAAAAGTTATATGGAAAAAACAGAAAGCGAGAAGTGACATGAGGATATATTCAGCTACTGATGTCGGGCAAAAGCGGAAGATGAACCAGGATTATGTGTTCGCAACTGCTGACCCGGTTGGAAATCTTCCGAATCTGTTTGTTGTTGCAGATGGTATGGGTGGTCATAATGCAGGTGATTATGCATCCTCTCATGCGGTTACATCCATGGTGGAGGAAATCCGGCAGGATGCGGATTTTAATCCGGTAAAGGTAATCCGTCATGCCATTGAATGTGTAAATACCGAGATTCTTACCCAGGCACAGCAGGATGAGAAACTTAGAGGAATGGGAACAACGATAGTGGCAGCTACTATCGTAGGACATTACGCTTATGTGGCAAATGTAGGTGACAGCAGACTTTATGTGATCGGAGAGAAGATTCAGCAGATAACAAGGGATCACTCACTGGTGCAGGAGATGGTAAGAATGGGAGAACTTGACCCTGAACAGGCAAGGAAGCATCCGAAGAAAAATATCATTACAAGAGCACTTGGAGCAGAGAAAACAGTGGATATTGATTTCTTTGATCTGAAATTGGAACCCGGAGATGTAGTTTTGATGTGTTCGGACGGGCTCAGCAACATGGTTGAGGACAGCCAGCTGAGGGAAATCATTTCTGACACATCTACAGATCTGGATGAAAAAGGCAGGATACTTATAAGAGAAGCAAACCGCAATGGCGGCAAGGATAATATTGCAATTGTATTGGTAGAACCATTCACAGACGAGGTGAAAGCATGTTAAAAACGGGAATGATCATAGCAGAACGCTATGAAATCTTAGGTAAAATAGGCACCGGCGGAATGGCCGATGTATATAAGGCAAAGGATCACAAGCTGAACCGCTTTGTGGCAGTAAAAGTATTGAAGCCGGAATTCAGAGAGGATACGACGTTTATCCGCAAGTTTAAAAGTGAGGCTCAGGCTGCAGCAGTCCTGACACATCCGAATATAGTGAATGTATTTGATGTTGGTGACGATAACGGAGTTTATTACATTGTTATGGAGCTTATTGAGGGAATTACTCTCAAGGAGTACATTTCCAAAAAGGGAAAGCTTTCTGTAAAAGAAGCAACCAGTATTGCGATCCAGGTCTCCATGGGACTGGAAGCTGCACACAGCCATGGGATTGTACATCGTGATGTAAAACCGCAGAATATTATCATTTCCATGGATGGAAAGGTAAAAGTAACAGATTTTGGTATTGCAAGAGCCGCTTCTTCCAATACCATAAGCTCAAATGTAATGGGATCTGTTCATTACAGTTCACCGGAACAGGTCAGAGGCGGATACAGTGATGAGAAGAGTGATATTTATTCACTGGGTATCACAATGTATGAAATGGTTACAGGGAAGGTTCCTTTTGACGGAGATACCACAGTAGCTATTGCTATCAAACATCTTCAGGAAGAGATTGTTCCTCCAAGTGTTTATGCACCGGAGCTTCCCCACAGTCTGGAGCAGATCATTCTGAAATGTACACAGAAAAGTGTGGATCGCCGTTATCAGAATATGGAGGATGTGATCGCAGATCTGAAGCATTCTCTGATCGATCCACAGGGAGATTTCGTAACGCTGACGTCTGTGGATAACGAAGCAAAAACAGTTGTGATCTCAGATAAGGAGCTTGGCGAGATCAAACATATGCCGAAGCAGATCGCAAAGTCAGAACCTGAGGCTCTGGAAGAAGAAGTCAATGAAACAGATTATGATGATGAGCCGGAAGTGAAAAAGCACAGGAAGAAATCAGATAAGCCTGAGAAAAAGAAAAAAGGAGGCGGACATGGGCTGACTATTGTAATGCTTCTGATGGGGGTTGTAATCCTGATAGCAATCATTCTGGTCGCAGGAAAGGCGTCCGGACTTATTGGAAGTAACAATGATACAGACAAAAAAACTGAGGCCTCAGATACATCGGAATCAGATGATGACGGAATGGTAACTGTGCCGAATCTGGTAGGAAAAACAGAGGATGAAGCAAAGAATATCACAAAGGATATGAAACTGGGTATTCAGCCTATGGGCGAGGAGGCTTCAAATCAGGCAAAAGGAACCATTTCTTCACAGGATATTCCAAAGGGAAGTAAAGTAGAGCAGTATACGACCATTAAGTATTATATCAGCAAGGGTGCGCAGCAGATCACAATTCCGGATGTGGATGGACAGACCGGAGTAGATGCACAGCAGACTCTGGAAGATATGGGATTAACTGTTGAGATACAGAAAGAATACAGTGAATTAAATGATGATGGTACTCCGGTTACAGATCCGGGATATGCAGTCTCCACAACTCCGACAGCCGGAAACTCTGTTTCAGCAGGAGACAGCGTAACACTGCTTGTCAGCCGAGGTGTAGACTATGGAGACAGTGTGGAGGTTCCAAGTGTTGTCGGAATGACAAAGAATGATGCAGTTACTACTTTTGGTAAGTTCCTCAATGTGGAAGTAAAAGAGGAAAAGAGTACAGAGGTGGCAGAAGGAGAAGTAATTTCACAGGAACCGGAAGCCGGAAACTGGGAAGATCCGGATAATGTAAATGTTGTGATCACAGTAAGTACCGGAGATCAGGAACCTTCGGCTCAGAGTGACAGCGCAGATACTGCTGCATCATCTGATGCTCCGGCACAGACAGCAGATAACAGTGCGGCGGCAGCAGCCGGGGAAGTATGGAAATGTACACAGACTCTGAATACTCCGTCAGGATATTCCGGAGGTCCGGTTCGTCTGGAACTGATCCAGAATGTAAACGGAACACCGACAGCTTCAGTTGTTCTGGAAGATCAGGTAATCCAGTTCCCGTATGATCTGGATATCACAGGTGCACCTGGTATCAGCGAGGGTACTTTGTATCTGTCTGAACAGATTAGTGGAACTTATCAGGAACTCGGAAATTATTCTATTACATTTGCTAAGGCTGAATGATCCATGCAGGGAAAGATAATAAAAGGAATTGCAGGATTTTATTACATCTATGCAGAAAATGATGAGATTTATGAATGCAAAGCAAAGGGAATATTCAGAAAAGATAAACAGAAACCTCTTGTAGGAGATAATGTGGAGATAGAGGTTTTGGATGAACAGGAGAAGGAAGGCAGTGTGACTGCCATCCTTCCCAGAAAAAATTCATTGATCCGTCCGGCCGTTGCCAATGTGGATCAGGCTTTTGTGATTTTTGCAATGGAGAATCCTAAACCTAATTTTATGCTGCTTGACCGTTTTCTGATCATGATGGAGAAAGAGAATGTTCCGGCAGTCATATGTTTTAACAAGAAAGATCTTGCAAAACAGGAAGAACTGGAGCTTTTATATGAAACCTATAAGAGTTGTGGATATGATGTGATTTTTTCCAGTACTTTTAATGGAGAGGGGCTGGATGAAATACGTGAGATCCTGAAAGGAAAAACAACTGTAGTTGCAGGACCTTCCGGTGTGGGAAAATCTTCAATTACCAATGCACTGCAGGAAAATGTACAGATGGAAACCGGGGAGATTAGTAAGAAGCTGAAACGTGGAAAGCATACCACGCGTCATTCTCAGGTGATACCGGTGGGACATGATACTTATCTGATGGATACACCGGGATTTTCTTCTTTATATCTGACAGATATAGAAGAACAGGAACTTAAGGCGTATTTTCCGGAGTTTCGCAGATATGAAGAACAGTGCAGGTTTCAGGGATGCAGACATATCCATGAACCGGACTGTGGCGTGAAAGCAGCATTGGCTGAGCATGAGATCAGCCAGCTTCGCTATGAAGATTATCTGGGACTTTATAATGAATTAAAAGAGAAAAGGAGATTCTAATTATGTATCAGTTGTGCCCTTCTATTTTATCGGCAGATTTTAACCGTTTGGGCGAACAGATCAAAACCCTGGAAAAAGAGGGGATTGAATGGCTTCATATTGATGTTATGGATGGTGATTTTGTACCGAGTATTTCTTTTGGAATGCCGGTGATAAAGTCTATCCGAAAGGAATCAAAGTTGTTTTTTGATGTACATCTCATGGTTACAGAGCCTGAGAGATATATCAGAGATTTTGTGGAATGTGGGGCAGATTCCATTACAGTACATGCGGAGGCATGTGAAGATCTTGAGAGAACTATTGAACAGATCAGGGAAGCAGGTGTGAAGGTGGGAGTTTCCATCAAACCGGCTACACCTGTAAACGATATAAGTCATATGCTCAGCGATGTGGATATGGTTCTGATCATGACTGTACAGCCGGGATTTGGCGGTCAGAAGTATATGGAAGAATGTACGGAAAAGATCAGGGAAGTACGTGAACTGATCGAGGCCGAGGATCTGGATGTAGATGTTCAGGTTGATGGTGGCATCAATGATGAGACAATGGAGACAGTGCTCACAGCAGGTGCAAATCTGCTGGTAGCAGGTTCTTATGTTTTCAACGATGATCTGGCAAAAAATGTAAAACATGCCAGAGAACGAATGGACGAGATCATAAGAAGGATTGACTGAGGAAGAGCATGATAGATACGATAATTGTAAGCGGGGGCAATATCCACAGTGATTTTGCCCTCGATTTTTTAAAAAAGAATGAAGCCTGTCTGATCGCAGCTGATAAAGGGCTGGAATTCTTTCTGGAGCATCAGCTTTTGCCGGATGCAGTTATTGGAGATTTTGACAGTCTGTCTGAAGATGGAAAAAAATTCCTGGAAATTTATGAAGAAAGAAGTATGGACAGTGAAATTCCCTATGGTGGAATGACTGAGTGGAAATTGCAAAAAGGCTTTGGAAATGAAAAAAAAGAAATAAAAGTTATCCGCCGGAGACCGGAAAAAGATGACTCAGATACACAGTCTGCCATGAATTATGCGATCAGGACCGGTGCGAAAAAGATAGTGATCTTTGGTGTGACAGGAAACAGAGTAGATCATCTGATGGCGAATTTCGGACTCCTTGTCCTGGCACAAAAACAGGGGGCAGAAGTAACACCTGTCTCTTATACACATCTCCGAGCCCACGAGACGTAGAGGAATCTCG
>ENA-OZLE01000693-OZLE01000693.1-human-gut-metagenome-genome-assembly--contig:-NODE-693-length-7597-cov-21.664413_pt1 | contig 7597 bp, 5 predicted proteins | sample MGYA00243858_ERZ653781 | MGnify/ENA primary metagenome ERZ653781 (study PRJEB26926, sample SAMN06164548) | human gut metagenome | biome: ENVO:00009003; feature: ENVO:2100002; material: ENVO:00002003... | reverse complement strand
CTGCAGGAACGTTCACGTCTTGTAAGGACTATGATGACGACATCAAGGACTTGCAAGGACAACTGGACAAAAAAGCTTCACTTGATGACCTGAATGCAAAAGTTGCTACTTTGCAGACAGCCGTAGATGAAGCCAAAACTGCCGCAAACGAAGCCAAAGCCAAAGCTCAAGAAGCTCTGGATAAGGCTGGTTCAAGCGAAGGTGGAGTATCTGAAGCTGATTTAGAGAAATTGCAAGATGCTTTGGAAAAAGAAATGGAAAAACTGGCATCTTTAGAGGTTGTTGACACTAAGATCAAAGAACTGAAGGAGAGTCTGGCAAGTGAGTTCATTTCTGAAGCTGATTTGAAGAAATTGGCTACGGAAGTCGAAACTCTGAGTGTTAAAGTTATGGCTTTGATTGGTCACCGATTGACCAGCCTTACGCTGATTCCAACTACGCACATCAACGGCATTCCTTCAATTGAGCTGCTGACACTGACGTATACACCGCAGGTTTATGCAGCTGTAACAGGTCATCAAAATGATGCGAACCCGAAGAACCATGCCACTCGTCCCGTTTTGGACCACGTTTCTGTAAGTGGAGCCAAGGCACTCAGCATTTCTACCGAAAAGAATGAGGTAAGCTACAAGATTAGCCCGAGCATCGGTGTAATGAAAGAAGATGTTAAGCTTCCTATGTTTGAATGCTTTACCTCTCAGAACGTAACGAAGGCTGCTCCTGAACTTTCTCAGAACAAGCCTCTCGAAGTTGTAGACTACGATGTAAAAGACGGTGTAATGACTGTTCTTTATAAGAAGAATGCAGATTATGTAGGCAAGAGCATCGGCACAACCGGTAGCGCTCACGGTGATGGTAAACTTGAAAAGTTCTGGATGGCTTCTCTGAAGACTCCTATTGCTGACAAGAACCTGACAGATGCTGAGAAAGAGGCTGGTAAAGATGTATTTGTAAATTCTGAATACAGCCGTATCGAAGAATCTACTGTATATCCTTATTTGGCTAACAAGAAGATTGACTTCACGAAGAACTTCACGACTGATTTTGCAGACGAAATGCAGGATGGTAAATACGTTCACTATCATGACTCCCTCTGCTTGTATAAATCAGGCAACGAACAATTGGTTGATGTTAAGCAGTCATATGACAGCCCACTCGACTTGAGAACACTGGTTACTGTATGCTATACTTATACTGACAAACAACACGCTTCTCACAAGGAATTGACGAACTACGCCGACTATGGTCTGGAATTCCGTTTCTCTTTGGCAAAAGCCAAGTATCTGCAAGGTGACCGTAAGACAGACGAGCAGGAATTCGGTCGTATCTTGTCTGATGGTTATACGCTGAAGTCTGAAGTTTACGACGTAGAGTTGGGAGATACAGAATATTCCAAGACTTCCATCGGTCGCGAACCTATCATTCGTGCTGAATTGTGGGACAAGAATAATGGTAACATGATTGCTGTACGTTACATCAAGATTCGTTGGATTGGTGAAAAGGATCAAACGATTGCTGCTATTACATTCCCGAACGATACTGTAACTTGCAAGGATATGTTCCAGCAGTTGTTCTCTAAGGAAATGAACGAGAAGATCTATCATATGGTTAAGTTCGACGGTGGTCAGAGTATGAGTAAGACTCAGTTCCACAGCATCTATACAGATATGGAGATTCTTGAACTGAGAAAAGACGGCAAGAAGGTAGATTTGTCTAAATTAGATGTTTCTAAGGTGGCTACTGACTGGAAAGAAGGTTCTGACAAAGTTGGCAAAGACGGTAAGGAAGCGATTGAAAACAATAAAGACCTTGTATTTGCCTTATTGCAGGATGCTGAAGACAATACATCTTACAACTTAGTTTGGGCTATGAACCCGAAGACTGTTGGTACATTGGCTTACAATGCTGCAAACAAGACTTATGCTTCTACATTTGAAATTGATGTTAAGTACGTTGACGGAAAAGGTTTGAATGGTGATATCAAGCAGACATTCAAACAGACAATCGTTGTTCCTGCACAGAAGTTTGCATACCAAGGTACATTCTGGAAGAATGGTAAGGGCGAAGGTGTCTTCAATGTGAATCCGATTGTTTACACTACTGCAAATGACGGTGGAACACAGAAAGACCCGCATGTATATCCGGGTATTACTGACGGTTGTGCGCTGAAAGACTATAGCCACATCGAAGCTGACTTGGTTAATGGCTTCGTATACGAACCGACCAAAGAAAAACCGGCCAACTTGGCTCAATTCATCCAGTATATTCGTGAGTGTGCAGAGGTTAAGTTTATCTTTGACGAAACACGCATGAAAGACTTGACTACTTATCCGCATTTGAAAGACTTTGTCACAAGCGATGACAAAACTCAATTGTGGTATAAGACTGAAGGTACAGCAGAAGACAAAGACAAGAGTGACAACAACAACATCGGTAGAACGGATGCAGATATTATGGATTACAAACAATCTAATGATTTGGCTGCCACTATCAATAACCTGATGGGTGCTGATGCTACAGAAAACAAGAAGAACTTGCCTTGGAATTATGATGAAACATTAGGTAATAGCGTAAATGAATGCTCCAGTATCATCCGTCTCCACGAAAAAGATAACTTGAACGGTACTGATGCCGCCCTTAAGTTGATTGGCAAGGAGGTTCCTGTACAGTTAGTTGTTGCATACAATGAATACAATGTCATTCCGGTTCAGGAATTCAAAGTACACTTCATCAACCCGTTGACTATCGACGGTTCTATCAGCGACAACTTCGTTGATGCTGAAATTGACGGTAGCTTCTTGAGCGTTGCCAAGAACTTCACATTCACTGACTGGAATAATAAGCCGGTAGCTGCTGCTGTAGCTGACAAGGCCACTGGTGATGAAGTTTATGCACATGCTTTGTATGACTACTATGCTGTGCGTGAAGTTAAGTTCTTGACTGATAAGACCACTACCAGCTTGGCTTGGAATGCTGCAACCAGCACTTATGAGCATAAGGAGGGTACTACTGACGGTAAATTGCCGACCAATGCTTCATTGAAGATGATGAACTGGGATGAGACAAAAGCTAAGTCTACTGCTACAGAAGCCAAAGCTGACCCGACTCACTTGGCATACTTCAACAACCATGGTACTCCGGTTAACGTTGACTACAACATGTTCCTGACTGTAAATGTCAACTACAAATGGGGTGTATTGAGCAAGGATAACCTGAAAGTCATCGTTAAGAAGGCTGCCGGTACACCGAGTGCCAAATAATTAAGAAGAGATTCTTGATATAATTTAATAAAAGGGACGTCCTCTTGTAGGGCGTCCTTTTTTTCAATCTTTCATTTATAAATATCAGATATGAAGAAAATACTATTCATTTTGACTGTGTCAGTTTCACTCATCTGCTTTTCTTCATGTAAGAAGTCAGCAGCTACACATCCTTTTCCAGGCAAATTCGTTACTGAAACCGGTATCCAATTCGACCTTCGAGCCGACTCCACCACCCTGATTCAATATGATGATTCCAGTTCGTACGAGGGTACATGGAAAGTCTATAATCAAGGAGATACACTAAAGTATGCCACTATTGAGTTTGCCGGTTACTTTAACTATTATTATCTGCGTAATGGTAAACTCTATCGCAATGAACATAATATGATACGTCAAGCTCTTGGTGAAGAAATTGAATATCAAGATTAAAACAGAAAATGGCTATTACTATTCCTCTATTCTTTGGATGAGGAAAAGAATAGCCATTTCATATGATAGTCAACCACACATTTCCAATAATAATCGTTTTATGATTATCATCTTATGATTATCGTGATATTTTCCTTATATTTGCGTGTAAACTCAATAATCATATGAAAAATCCATTTGTTACGAACGGCTATGTATCACCGGAATATTTCTGTGACAGAGAGAAAGAAACGGCTAAAATTGTCTCACTTTTGACGAATGAGAACAACATTGCATTGATTTCCCCACGCAGATTAGGCAAAACAGACTTGCTGCGGCATTGTTTTGGACAGCCGGAAATCAAGGAGCATTACCACACTTTCATCATCGATATTTATGCCACAAGCTCTGTACGCGATTTTGTGAATGTTTTCGGCAAGGCTGTACTGGATGAACTACGTCCAAAAGGAAAATCCGTATGGGGTACCTTCTTGAATGTACTGGCCTCCCTTCGTTCCGAAATAACATTCGACATGAATGGACAGCCTACCTGGGGAATCGGTCTGGGAGCTATAACTAATCCCTCTGCAACATTGGATGAGATATTCTCCTATCTGAATAATGCCGGGAAGCCTTGCCTAATCGCCATTGATGAATTCCAGCAAATAACCAAATATGCAGACGATCCCAACATAGAAGCGGCACTACGGACACATATACAACGCTGTTCCAATGCCCACTTTGTCTTCTCCGGGTCCCATAGGCATCTGATGGGGGCAATGTTTACTTCTCCGGCACGTCCATTCTATCAATCAGTCACATTGATAAACCTGCCTCCCATTTCTGTTGATAAATACGCAGAGTTCTGCCTTAAGCACTTTGAACGGGTAAGCAAACACTTGGACACATTAGTGGTAACAGAGCTATATGAGCGCTTCAATGGTATAACTTCGTATATGCAGAAGGTTATGAACATTTTATTTTCCATGACTGGAACTGGAGAAATATGTATCCCCTCAATGATAGATACTGCCATTAACGACCTTCTGGACTTTTCTGCTGACACCTATGATGCCTTATTATATCAGATGCCCGAAAAGCAGCGTATTGTATTTATGGCAATTGCGGCAGAAGGGAAAGCCAAGGCTATCTCGAGCGGTGACTTTGTACGTAAATACAAGTTACAATCTGCCAGTTCTGTCTCTTCAGCTGTAAAAGGACTACTGGAAAAAGACTTTATTACGTATGATAAAGGCATTTATCAGGTATATGATCAGTTCTTTCAACTTTGGTTGCAGAGGAACAAGCTTTAATGGTTTCTTTCTTGAATCTTATATTCATTCAATTTATTTGTAATTGCAGGGTAAACCATTTATAAACAATTTAGAAATGCAGCAGGCTCTGTCTATGCAAAATATGATTATAAGACTAAAGTAAATACCTTCAATATGGTTCCAACGGATAAAATGTTGTAGCAAATCATTGTTGCTTGAAGGATAATAACTATCTTTGTTCTAAAGACTCGGAATATGGATAGTAAAGTAACCTATTGGATTGAGATGTCAGATTATGATTTGGAAACAGCGAATGCAATGCTGCTTACAGGCCGTTATCTCCATGTCGGTTTCATGTGCCATCAAACAATAGAGAAAATTCTCAAAGCATATTAGACTAATTGCTTAATGGAAGTTCCTCTAAAGATACATTCACTATCCAGGCTTGCGGAGAGAACGGGATTGGACAAGCAATTGTCGGAGGGGCAGTTAGACTTTATATACAAGCTTGAACCTCTTAATATAGAAGCCCGTTATCCCTCTTATAAAGAAAGATTAATGAAGAGCTTAACCAAAGAATACTGTGCTGAACTTTTGAGCCAAAGAGTTGCAATTATGGATAAGGAACAAGCTATAAACCTTGCCAAACACTATACGGAAATGGTAGCGGAGAAGTTGCCATTAAAGGCCCTTTATCTTTATGGTTCGTACAGTAAAGGGAATTATAGAGCAGACAGCGATATAGATATTGCTGTGATAGTAGAACGCCTGGATGACGATTATTTTAAAGATACTCCTCTATTGTGGAAACTTAGAAGCAAGATAAGTAATCTTATAGAGCCAGTCCTACTTACTGTCAGAACAAGTCTTGATTATTACATGTTATTAAACAACTTCCCAGTACCCCGATGTTCTACTGCCAATCCGAGTTATCACTCCCTCCCGTTTAAGCAGCGCTATTCTATTTTTTATTGTCCTCTCAGAAAGTTTTAGCACATCACTCAACTGCCCAATGGTTATATATGGATCTTGTATAATTGCTTCCAATGTACTTTGGGCAATCTTTGGGCAATCTTTGGGCAATCTTTGGGCAACATTAGTTTCATCCTGCCCCATATTACTCAGTGATGTTCCGGTATTGTCCTTCATTCTGACTACATTACCGCATCCTTCATGTACGGGTATGAACATGAGGAAGTAACTGCGTTCCTCATCGGTTTCGATAGAAGCACGTGGTGAACCGTTTTTAGCCAGCTCATCTTGTATTGTAGGAATTCCAGTGCAGCGACCTTCTGTCAAGTCCAGTTCTTTCAAGAAATCGCCCAGGCGATTATTCTTGTATCGACGTGAATGGAGACTTTTACATTCTCGCAAAGCTTCGTTTGATATAGAGCGGTCCGGTCCTGAAAGACTTAATATTCTTATCCCTTCCGGTTCTACAGTTATCTCCACTTCTTGCTGTTCTTGATAATCGCGATGATACATCGCATTGACAACACTCTCCTCAAGTGCCTGATACGGATAATTGAACCACCGTTCCGACTGCATCCTGTCTTTCGGTTTCAAGACATATTCTGTTATGACAACGTCTTTTAAATATTGCATTGCTCCTCTAATGATTGTTGGAACAGAACCTTTGAACGTCTTTTCTGAAAAGCGGTTGGGGTTCTGTATCTTACCTTCAGGGAAAACCACAATGGATATTTGGGTATATGGAAAGAACTTTTCGGGGTGGTTACTAAACATCATGGCAGCCACGTTCTTTATCATCCGATTCTCTGTAGGTCCAATCAGCAAGTCCAGCCGCTCAAGCAGATCCATTGTGTCAAGGTGTTTCAATTCATCCACCATCCGACTTCTTACCTCTTGCAGATACTCACGAATCAATACATAATCAATATCCTCTTCTTTGATATCAGGATTGCCACGCCCGTCAAAAGGCACACGGCTTGCCATATCCCGCAATTCATCGAGTACCTCACCTTTAGCAACAATACTACTCGTACCAGAACGTATATAAAAAGTTTCGCGCTTATCATTGCCATTCGTCACATCCATACGGATTGAATACGGACGATTGACACCTGTAGGTGCCCATATTACTACAAGGTTTCTTCCATCCACTTCTTCAACAGAAATGCGTGGCAGATAATATGGGGCAAACAGATTATTGAAACCCACCATCTGCTGCTGTATCTTATCCAACTGTTCAGTCGGCACACCGGCAACAGGACGTTTAGGCATACCGTTTTCTTCTTCTACACCTACAACAATATAGCCTCCCCCAAGATTATCCAAATCATTGGCAAAAGCACAAATAGTATGGTATATACTCGCAGGATTCCAACCTTTTTTGAACTCCACCCGATTACTTTCCACTTTATTACGATGCAGCAGGTCTTCTATGTTTATTGGCAGTGACATATAGTGTTCAATTATTTAATTCCACCAATGAGTATAGTCAGTATGGTGTATTCGTATTGCAATTTTCAATGCGAAGTTTCTCGCAAATATAAGAAATATATTCGTCTCCCTTATATTCATCTAATTTATTTATATTGCAGAATAAACCCTTTATAAATAATTTAGAAATGAATAGAAATGAAATTACCTTACAAGAGATGTTCTCCTCAGTCATCGGGGAACTCCGGG
>ENA-OZLE01000662-OZLE01000662.1-human-gut-metagenome-genome-assembly--contig:-NODE-662-length-7884-cov-2.894367_pt1 | contig 7884 bp, 5 predicted proteins | sample MGYA00243858_ERZ653781 | MGnify/ENA primary metagenome ERZ653781 (study PRJEB26926, sample SAMN06164548) | human gut metagenome | biome: ENVO:00009003; feature: ENVO:2100002; material: ENVO:00002003... | reverse complement strand
CGTCGGCAGCGTCAGATGTGTATAAGAGACAGGTGGAAGATGGTGTAGAAGAACAACATCCAGATCTTGGTCTTCAGGGATTGCAGGGTGCCGTCTTGGATGCCTTGCACATAGCCGCAAATAGAGTTGTCCCCGTACAGAATCAGCGGAGACAGGGCACCGGCAACGGTGCCGCTGACCATGGTAAAGATACCGATGACAAATCCCAAAGAGGCGTCCATTCGCTTGCCTGTCTTCAACTCAATATCCTCCAACACATCTGCCTGGAACATATTAGGCAGCAGATTGGAGGCACCAAACTGCAAGCCGATCAGGAACAGGAATACGATAAACACGATTTGGAGCGGACCGCCGGAAGTTTCCTGCTTAAAGTAGGTGTAACCGATCAGGAACGCACCGGTGTTGGCAATCAGTGAGTAGATGCCGCTGGCAATATACAGCACCCGGGAGTCAAATTTCTTCAGCAGGAAGTTGATAACCAGCATACCCACAGCGGTGCCGATGCCGGTGGGCAAGCCGAACAGCAGAAACTTGCTGGAATCGCCCAGCAGCGCCGCTGCCAGGAAGGTGCCCATAAAGTTGGCAATGCCGCGAAAGCTCTTTAAGAATTCGGACACAATAATGGTCCAGGCATACTTGTTACGCAAAATGTCGCCAAAGCCCTCCATTGGGTTCTTGCGCTCATTCTCATAGGCAATGCGCTCCCGCGTGGCACGCATACCGCCCAGCATAGTGATAATGCCCATCACGCCGCTCAAAGCGGCGCAAAGAATAAATTGCAGTGCCTTATTGTCTTTCCAGATCAGACCCAGCACCAGAATGATCACCAGGGATGCAGAGTTACCCACCGCAGAAACAATGCCACGAAATGACATCACCGTGTCCCGCTCACGCAAGTTAGGCGACATCACCACAGCCAGGTTGTTGATGGTATTGCCGAAGGTGTTCATCACGCCCCACAGAATGCCCACGGTGCACAAATAGATCATCAACAGCGTGCCTGTTAGGCCCCCGGGCACCCAAAAACTAAGAAACAGCAACAGCCCCATAGGCACTGCCGCCAGCATGACCAGCGGACGGAACTTGCCCCGCTTGCCAATGGCACGGCCGTCAATGTACATGACAATAAAGAAGTTCAGCACCCAGGGCACCACGCTCACCAGCGTGTTAAACAGCGCCGCCTGGTGCTGATTGATCTGCACCACATCCACTAAAAAGTTGTTGCGGTACTGCCCCACCATACCGGTCATATTGGTATAGAAAAACACAGACACCATGTACCATATAAATTCGCCGGTGCCAATCTGCTTTTGGTCGACTGCGGGTGCAGCCATGGTCTTGCCGGACATTTAGATATTCCCCCTTCAAAAATGCCGCTTTTGTTTTTATTTAGTCAACTGCAAGGTGCAGTTGTAATCCCGTTGCTTTTTGTCGCCGATCATGGAGAGCACAAAAGCGCGCAGATCGGAGAGCTGCGGATTGGCGGCGGAGAGTTTCTTCTCCAAAATATGCAACACCGGAGACAGACGGCGCAGCAGGTGATCCAGCGCGTCATACATGGGCGTACCGGGCACATACGGCTCGTTGCCCATAAAGATATTACGCACCAGCTCCACGCCCACATCTGCCACTCGACGATCACCGATGGACGGATCCACCCGGAACCAAAACAGCCGCCCCAGCTGCTTTACCGTCAGCTTTTGCAGCAGTTTGCCCACTGCCGTGACCGGACCTTTCAGCTTTTCCTTGCCTTGGCTGCCGCCGAATTTGCCCATAAAGGCATCAAAATCCGTAGCCATAGCGTCCATTATATCCGTGATCATACGGTCAAAGCGCCACTGCAGATATTCTGCCGCGGTGCGCCCGCCTTTATCATAGTCAAAGTCATCAATCGTGTAGGAGCGAATGTTCACCTGGCCATCCGGCGCCACCGTCACCTTGCGATAGGCGCAGGGGCAGCCCACAAAGCATCCGGTCTGCACATCGGTAATGGTGTTGCCTGCCGGCGAGATGTGCTCTGTCACCGCCTGAGCGTGCATATGACCGGTAAAGATCAGCTCCAGCCCGGCGTCTGCCAGCGTGTTGGCGGTTTGTTCCCAATCGGTCAAATGGGCGTCGCCGATCAAACCCATCACTGCCGAGAACGGCAGCAACGGATAATGGGTCATAGCAATGATCCGCTCCCCGGCAGCGTGTGCCGCCTGAATTTGTGCCACTGCCCAGTCCAACTGCTCCGGCCAAAGGCCCTTAAAGTCTTTGCAGTCGCCGTCACAATTCAGTGCCAACAGCCGCAGGCCCGGCGCCAGCTGCGCCACATAGGACATACTCTCCCGGTGCTCGGCAATGGCGTCATCAAATCCGAATTCCCGGTAAAAGTCCCGCAGGTCGCTGCGCTCCATGCCGGCAACCGGCACCGTGCGGTCGCCTATAAATTCGCAGGGATTCTCCGCATAGTCATGGCGGGCAGTGATCAAGTAAATCTTTTTGCCTGCTTCTTGCAGTCGGTACAGCCGCTTGCGAAAGCCCACATGGCTTTGGTATTCGCCTCGGTACACCAAATCGCCGGGGATCAGGATCACACGCGTCTCCCTGTCCGCTGCAATCTGGGCAAACCCGGCGTCAAGGATGGCCGGTGTCTCCGCCACACACTTTTGGTCTGTGCGGGAGCGGGCCTCGTAAGCCGATCCGCTGCGGCCGAAGGACTCGTCAAAATAATGGGGGTCCGTCACTAAATAAAAGGAAAAATCGCTCATGATTCTATCTCCCGGGCAAAGGAGCCCTATATATTATAAAATATCACAACAATGACTATTATTCAACTGGATATATCCAATATCACTTGCGATTTATCACATTTCCGTGAGCGCGCAAAAGTGACTGGGCGAGCACCCGGTTCCCTGCTTAAAGGCATAAGAAAAATACTGGGCGTCCGTATAGGACAGGGCGTCTGCAATTTCGCTGACAGTCATCTGGGTATTGATCAGGTAATCCTTGGCGATTTGCAGACGACAGTTTTTATAATATTGATACGGCGTCACGCCGAATTTGGCAGAAAACCGGTTGATAATATGATTTTTGGAATAATTCAAAGTCTGGCATAGTTCCTCAAGATCCAAGTGCATGGTGGCACGGTTCTCAATCTCCCGCTTGATGCGATCCGCCAGGTCATACTCCGCGGTGATCTGCCGATCGTAAATGCTCTGCACCAAGCTAAACAGCACCGGCGCCATGGCGATCTGGGCCTTGTCTTGATCCTGATGGTTGAACCCCAGGCTAAACAAGCGGGCAAAGGCCTTTTCCACATAACAGCCATGAAACAAATAGGTGTCCCGAGGCAAATAGGTGCGTAGCAGGCAGTCTGCCACCGGACCGCTAAAACTGATAAAATACTTGTGCCAGGGGTGGTTCTGATCCGCATAATAGGTGTGGCGACTGCCCTCGGTCAGAAGAAACACATCCCCCGCCTTGGGGTACAATACCTGGCCGTTGATCTCCAGTGTGCCAGCGCCATCCACAATATATTCCAGAGAGTTTAGATCACTGCACGATCGACTGATCCGATATTTGCCGTCGCACACCGTCTCACCCACAAAGCGCACATCCAGCGGGCGCCCACTCTCCGCAAACAGTTTAATATTCTCATACATTGTGACAATTCAAACCTTTCTTCATTTATACTCCCGTTAGCAGCAGTCTATGTGTGATAATTTTAATATAGCATAAACCGACAGGAACTGCAATCCCCGTAGGGCATAAAAAAACAGCGGTTGCAAGTTTATGCCTGCAACCGCTGTTTTTCAATTATCATTTGATTTTCAGTGCGCGAGTGGCGTTGAGCACCGCCAGCACCATCACGCCCACATCGGCAAAAATCGCCAGCCACATACCGGCAATACCCAGAGCGCCCAGCACCAGGCAAACAGCCTTCACCGCCAGGGCGAACACAATATTTTGCCATACGATCTGTAAGGTGTGGCGCGAAATCTTCATGGCCAGCGCAATCTTAGACGGATCATCGTCCATCAGCACCACATCTGCCGCTTCAATGGCAGCGTCCGAGCCGAGGGCGCCCATAGCGATCCCCACATCTGCGCGGGACAGCACCGGCGCGTCGTTGATGCCGTCGCCGACCATTGCGACCCTCCTGCCGTGCTTTTTAAGCGCGCTTACCACCATTTCCTTCTGGTGGGGGAGAACCTCAGCAATGATGTTGCGGATACCGAGCTGTTTTGCAATCGCGTTTGCGGTCGTTTTGTTGTCGCCTGTCAGTACAACCGTGTCGATGCCGAGCTCTTCAAATTGTGCGATTGCCTCGCGGCTGGTGGCCTTTACTGTGTCTGCTACGGCAATAATGCCGAGCACCCGCTCCTCGTCCGCAAAAAACAGCGAGGTTTTACCCTCCTGCGCGCAGGCGTCCGCTTTTTCAAGCGCCGTACTTAAATCGATGTTCAGCTCCTCCATCAAACGGCGGTTTCCGGCAAAAAACGTTCTGTCTTCTATTTTTGCCTCGATACCCTTTCCTGTATGGTCGCGGAAATCGTGCGCGCTTTGTATTTCCAGCTGGTTATCGCTTACGTATTCATTGATGGCGCCTGCAATCGGATGGTCCGACGGCCTTTCCAGGGAACCCGCGACCTGGAGCAAACGTTCTTTTGACGCGCCGGATAAAGGGAAAATGTCGGTCACGCGCGGCTTTCCCTCCGTAATAGTGCCGGTTTTGTCGAGCACGACGGTATCGATGCCGTGGGCCGTCTCAAGCGCCTCCGCGGATTTTATCAAAATACCGTACTGCGCGCCCTTACCCGTACCGACCATAACGGCCGTCGGCGTGGCAAGGCCTAGCGCGCATGGGCAGCTGATGACGAGCACGGCGATTCCGGCGGACAACGCAAACCCTACCGTATGGCCGAGCAGCAGCCAGACTGCGATGACCACCGCGGCGATGCACATGACGACCGGAACAAAAATACCCGCGATTTTATCCGCCAGCCGCGCGATTGGGGCTTTTGAGGAAGCCGCCTCATCGACAAGCCGGATGATGTTCGAGAGTGTGGTATCCGCGCCGACCTTCAAAGCCTTCACCTTGATAAAGCCAGAGGTTACGCCCGTCGCGCTAATGACTTTGTCGCCCTCTTTTTTATCGACAGGGATACTCTCGCCCGTAATGGCCGCTTCGTCAACCGACGCCGTACCGTATACAACCACGCCGTCAACCGGAACGGAACTGCCGGAGCGCACGACGACGATATCGCCTTCTTTGATATCCTCGGCGGGAATTTCCCGCTCCTGGCCATTTTCCTCGATAACGGCGGTTTTGGGGGCAAGCTCTATGAGCTTGCTGATTGCCTCAGACGTTTTTCCCTTGGAGCGCGTTTCCAAAAATTTTCCGACGGTAATGAGCGTTAATATCATGCCGGCCGACTCAAAATATAAATCCATCGCATAGCCGTGCGCGGCGTGCGTATCGGCTGCCGTGATAATCATAATGGTATTGAACACACCGTACAGAAAGGCGGCGGCGCTGCCCACGGCAATCAGCGTGTCCATATTCGGGCTGCCTTTAAAGAGCGATTTAAAGCCGACTGTAAAATATTTAAAATTAATGACAATAATTGGTATTGTCAGCAGCAGCTGGGTGAGGGAAAAGCCGGTGTAGTTTTCTCCGAAAATATCTACACCTACCATATGTCCCATTGATATTGTAAATAGCGGGATTAAAAAAATAACAGATAGGATTAGGCGCCTTTTCAGCTTCCTGCTTTCATCGGCCGATATATCCTTCGGCGATTTGAGCGCCTTGCCGCTTTCGTTTATCTTCGTGTTGTAGCCTGCGCCGGAAACGGCTGTGGCAATATCGTCAGGCGAAACCGCGTTTTCATCATAGACGACGTTCATGCTGTTCGTCATCAGGCTGACTTCCACGTCCTTTACGCCGTCAAGCTTTGAAACGGCTTTTTCTACGTGCGCCACGCACGAGGAGCAGGTCATACCTGATACGTCAAATTTCTTTTTCAAAGGCGCCACCTCCGCTTGTTTTCAAGGGTATCGTAATCCAATTTCAGGAAATTGTCAAACAGCGTGTTGCAAATACAACTTTGTGAAAAACAAAAAATCCTCCGTCCCGAAGGGCGGAGGACCTGGAAAACATAAGAATAAAAGCTTATCCTGCGTTTCTCATCTGTAATCTTAACTTGTCAGAAATCATTGCGATGAATTCACTGTTCGTGGGCTTTCCTCTGCCATTGTGAATAGTATAACCAAAATAAGAGTTTAATACATCCACATCTCCTCTGTCCCAAGCGACCTCAATCGCGTGGCGGATTGCCCGTTCTACCCTGGAGGAGGTTGTCTCATATTTTTTCGCAACGGAAGGATAGAGCTGTTTCGTGACTGCGTTGATGATTTCTGGCTTTTCGACGGACATAATAATAGAGTCCCTTAAATAGTGGTAACCTTTGATATGCGCCGGTACGCCGATTTGATGAAGAATTTCCGTAACCGTCACTTCCAGCGAAATTTCGTGTTTATCCGTTTTACCCTGCACCGGCAGGCCCGTTGATTGGCTGTTTTTATTGTTGACCAGACGGACAATGTTCTGCGCAAGCTCAGATACATTAAACGGCCTCAAAACAAAATAAGAAGCGCCCGCAGACATAATTTCACGTTCGAGCGCAGGGCTGTCGTAAGCGGAAAGGATAACAAACATAGGCTTGTTCTCCTTTGCCGTATTCGACATGGAATGCAGCACGCCGATACCGTCGATCCTAGTCATAAACAGGTCGAGCAAAACGATATCGGGCTTTTGCGCGTCAATTTTTTCCAGAAGCTCGATGCCGTCTTTTGAGCAGACTTGTACATCTATACCGTAATGCGCGAAAGTGTCGTACTGGTCCCGACTAAAATCGGCAGGATCTTCTGTAATCAGTGCTTTAATCTGGTTTTCCATAGTTTCTCCCCCAAGTTGTTTATTTGACGGTCTTATATTACCATATTTTGGTAAATTAAGCAAGTGTTTACAGCAACTTTTTTTCAAAAAAGGGGAAAATATTTTTGTAAGCCAAAATTAGGCGGCAGGATTCTCTGTTTTCGCGTCTGCTTCGGCAAAATCCGCCAGCATATTCTCTGCAAAGATGCCATAGCCCTTGTCGGGGTCGTTGACGAACACATGCGTGACCGCGCCGACAAGCTTGCCGTTTTGAATAATCGGGCTGCCGCTCATACCCTGGACGATGCCTCCCGTTTTATCAAGCAGCTCTTCGTCTGTAATTTTAATTACCATATTTTTGGAAGCGGCGTCCTTGTTGTAGTCGATACTTTCAATTTCAATGTCGTAATATTTTGGCTGTCCGCCCGATACGGTCGTAATAATTTGCGCCCTGCCCGTTTTGGCCTCCTGCTTGGAGGCAACAGGGATTTCCTCGTGCTGCGCGGGAGCGCTGTCCATATAGCCGTATACGCCTGTTTCATCGTTTGCAATCAGCGTGCCGATTGCTGTGCTGTTGTCGAAATGTCCATTTAGGGAGCCTGGCGTACCCTTTACAGCCCTGGTAATGCTGTCAAGCGTTGCGCTGACGATATCGCCCTCGGCGAGCGTCAGCAGTTCGCCTGTATCCACGTCGCATATTCCATGGCCGAGCGCTCCGAACGCGCCGGTCTGGGGAATATAAAACGTGACTGTACCAATTCCCGCGGAGCTGTCGCGAACCCAAAGGCCGATTTTATAATCGCCTTCCTCGTTCGTTTCAACGGGGGAAACGTTCAGATTGAATTTTTCCGTTCCGCGCATGACCTCAAAAGCAATTTTTCTGCCCCTGCTTTGTTCTACAATTTCTATCAGGTCTTCATTGCCGGAAACAGAACGGTTGTTCACCTTTAATATTACGT
>ENA-OZLE01000646-OZLE01000646.1-human-gut-metagenome-genome-assembly--contig:-NODE-646-length-8001-cov-4.307576_pt1 | contig 8001 bp, 5 predicted proteins | sample MGYA00243858_ERZ653781 | MGnify/ENA primary metagenome ERZ653781 (study PRJEB26926, sample SAMN06164548) | human gut metagenome | biome: ENVO:00009003; feature: ENVO:2100002; material: ENVO:00002003... | reverse complement strand
CTCGGGTTTTCTGTGACCTTCGCTCACAAAAAACACCTCGCGGGATATTACCAGTGAACAGTAACCCTGATATCTCTTTATAAAACCATGTACTGCTGTTTTTCCTGCTTTCTCAGATCGCCCAGAATGCAATATTCACATTCTTTCCTGCATTCTGCAGATGCTCCACAAGTTCTTCTGCTACCTGTTCTTTCCTTTTTTCTGTGATTCCCAATTCCACGTTACTCTTATTGATAGCACCACCGAAGTAGAAATTAATATCCGTTGCCTGCTCAAACAGCATCACACCAAGCAATGCTGCCGCATCTTTTTTTCGTTTCAGCCTGTTAAAGGACAGCCTGTCCTCCATCCATTCTTCACAATATTCAAGTAAATGCTCAATCGTAAGAAATCCCTCTGTCACCAGCTCTGTACCTTCCAGCTTATAATAGGCAGGAACGTCTCCGCAGGCAGTTTCACTAAGAGAGATCAGCTCTTTATCCAAATACCTGGCAGCACACTGTGCAGTAGTTCCGCCGCAGATTACATGATATCCCTCTGAATCGAAAAAGGACTTCAGATATCGCTCATCATGTTCCTCCTTACTTGGCGGACCGATCATAAGGTTTACCACCTGTTTATGCCGCATCCGCAGAACAATGGCTGTAATATCATCATCCGTTTCATTCAGATTCAGATCCAGGCTGGCCTCTGCCAGATAGCCTGCCATCTCCTGTGCGCTCATCCCTTTATGGTACTTTGCCCTGCAGAAAGCCATTACATCATCTCTTCCCCAGCCGCCGTTGGTAGTTTTTCCCATTCCCGCATTGGTGACACCGTCGGACATAATGATCAGCATATCCTCATCTTTCAGTTCAAAACAGCTTTTATGGATTTCCTTCTCTTCGATCATACTTGTCTCCACCGGATAATCAAAGAGCTCGCCATCCCGGATCAGAATTGCATCCGGATTATCAAACTGATAAAGGCTTACCTGTTTCCCCTGAAAATTCAGCACTGTAAAGGTGGCATATGCCAGATTTCTCACACTGCACACAGGAAGCGTTTTTGCCACTGCACGCACTGCCTCATCCAGTTCCACCTGATTAATGATCATGGTACTGAGCATGGTCGCAGTCAGCGTGGAAAGGATATTCGCCTTTACTCCGCTCCCAAGTCCGTCAGAAAGCACCAGAACATGGTCTTCATCATTTTCTTCAATCTTATAGCAGTCCCCACAGAGAAATTCTTTCTTTTTATTCAGGCTCACATGACCAAAATCCATGCATAAGCCGTCAAATTCCACATTCAGTCCATGATGCTTATTTCTTTTCATTCTCTTCTTCACTCTCCAGAAGTATGGTATTTTTCAGTTTTTCTACTGCCACTTTGGTGTCCGCAGCAGTTTCTCCAAGAAGTCCGGCGATCTGCTGCACGATCTTCAGCTGTTCTTCTACCAGCTTATCTGCCATACGCGCAGCTTCAATCTGGGCATTATGAATCTGATCTTTATGCTTCCGCTCCTTTGTAATATCCTTCATAATGCAGAGAATCATTTTATTTTCTTTATCATTCGTCATTACGCGATCCAGATAACATTTCTGATCCTCCAGATAAATCTCATCCTGCATCAGATTCCGTTCAAAAGCCAGTATACTCGCCAGACTGTAATCATCCATGATCTCCGATACCGGTTTCCCGATCAGGCGCCGCTTTTTCGGCATATTGAACAATTTGGACGCCGCCTCATTCATCTGAATGATCTTCAGATTATAATCCACAGTTACCAGAAGTCCGGGCATGGCATTAAAGACTTTATTGGAGTAACTTTCCTGTTTTGCCCGCATATATGGAATGCACATGGCAACCTCAGCTTTATTCTGGATAATGGCAATTGCCTTTTCCCTGCATGTGTTGTACCCGCAGGCACCGCAGTTTAATTCATCCTTTGGAGAAAATTTTCCCATTTCCGCCAGAGCATCCCTGATTTCTTCCTCTGAGACCTCTTCCTGTTCCTGTGCAGGACAGTAACCGAAATTCTTTCTCAATTCAAATCCCGGAAGTTCATAGTCTCCCTGCTCTCTGTGAAAATCTTTTCCAAAGGCTGCATTCTTCACTGCAAGAACATCTGCCAGATAATGTCCCTTCTTCATCTGGAAAGAAGGACCTGCCACACAGCCGCCGCTGCATGCATACATCTCAAGAAAGCAATTTTCAAAATCCTCCGGATGAAGTTCTTCCAGAACCTCCCTGCACTGCTCCATCCCACTTACAGAAAGCCTGCGGATTCCCTTTACAGCCCCAAGCAGGTCTGTTAAACCATCCGCAATGGCGATTTCTCTGGAACGGTAGGCAATCTGCTCAGGTTCTTTCTCAGTTATGGAAATCCCTTCTTTTTTCATCCATTGTGCCAGCTCTTCCAATGTGATCACATAATCCACTTCATTTCCTGAGTCTCTCAACTCTGACATAGCTGAAATACAGGGACTTACATAGACAATCTCTGCCTTCGGATATTTTTTTTTCAGATAACTGGCATGAAACTGCATCATAGAGGCAGACTGTACCAGATTTCCCAGAAGATGCGGATAGTGTTTCTTGACAAGCTGTACGATTACAGGGCAGGCAGAAGAGATCATTATTCCCGGCTCTTTCTGTTCCGCAAAAAGTGCTCTGTACTGCGAAATCATCAGGCTTGCACCTTCTGCTGCATCCGCTGCATCTGCAAATCCCAGCTTCTTCATCGCTTCCCTTATTCCATTGATACCGGTTACCCCAAAACGTGCCAGATATGCTGGATGAAGAGAGGCTATAACCTGCGTCTTATTCTCCATTGCATTGCAGATTGCAGGAATCATATTCTGCTCTTCCTTGGCATCCTGCGGGCAGACAAGGATACACTTCTCACAGTAAATACACTGACTTTCTATGATCCTGGCCTGATGATCATGAACACGTATCGCCTTGACCGGGCAGTTCCGAACACATTTGTAACAATTTTTACAACTGACTTTTTTAAACTGAAGGATTGACTGAAATCTCTGCATGCCTCGTACTCCTTATTATGTAACACTATATTTTTCACAAAAAATTATCTGTAACCGTTCCGTACTTTCACAGAATGATGTACTGCCGAATGATTATTTTTGCCTTTCCATAAAGGAATATGGAGCTGCCGCAAGGACAGCAGATCCATGTGCGACAGCCCCATATAATATTTACGATATCAGATCCGGAACTTTGTCTCCGATATTGTTTTATGCTTTCTCAATCTTAATTGCGCATACCTTATATTCAGGAATTCTTGCGTATTTGTCAAGTGCGGCGTTGGTCAGCCAGTTTGCATTTCCATCCGGGAAGTGGAATGGCATCCAGCTCTCACCCGGTGAGGTCTTTGTACCTACACGAGCGGTAGATTCAATGGATCCTCGTCTGGAAGAAACTCTGACTTTATCACCGTTTTTGATACCCAGCTTATCGGCATCTACGATGTTCATTTCGATAAATGACTTACCTTCTATCTCCATAAGCTCAGGTGTCTTTCCTGTCATGGCTCTTGTTGTGTAATGATACAGAATACGTCCTGTCATAAGGATGATCGGATATTCCTTATCCGGAAGTTCTGCTGACGGTACATATTTTGCAGGGTAGAACCAGCCAAGACCACGGGAGAATTTACCAACATGCATGATCGGTGTTCCCGGATGATCCTTGGAGGTACATGGCCACTGAAGTCCCTGTCCATGAACTTCTTCACTGTCAAGACGTTCATGGCTGATACCTGCGAAGCTCGGTGTCAGGGATGCGATCTCATCCATGATCTGAGCAGAAGTCAGATGTGGCTGCGGATATCCCATGCGGTTCATCAGATCAATAATAATATCTGTATCCAGTCTCATCTCTCCAGGTACTGTGACAGCCTTGCGGACTCTCTGTACGCGGCGCTCTGTATTGGTAAATGTACCCTCTTTCTCTGCATAGCTTACACCAGGAAGGATAACATCTGCATACTGAGCTGTCTCTGTCATGAAAAGTTCCTGAAGTACAAAGAAATCAAGACTCTTTAATGCTTTGATAATGTGTGTGGTATCCGGATCAGTAACTACCGGGTCCTCACCATAGATATACAGACCTTTGATCTCGCCTGTGATTGCTTTCGGGAATACATCAGTTGCATGAGTTCCTATATTCGGATCAAGTTTTACACCCCATGCTTTCTCAAATTTCTCACGAACTGCAGGATCAGTAACCTTCTGATATCCTGGATATACATTCGGCTGAGCGCCCATATCGCAGGCACCCTGTACGTTATTCTGTCCACGAAGCGGGTTAACACCACAGCCTTCACGTCCAAGCTTACCAACCATCATTGCCATATTGGACATGGACATAACGCCCTCTGTACCTGTGGAATGTTCGGTTACACCAAGACAGTAGATGATTGGAGCGCGGTCAGCTTTTGCATACATGATCGCTGCTTTTCTCAGATCGTCTGCGTCAATGTGGCAGATTTCAGCTACCTTCTCAGGTGTGTAATCTTTTACGATTTCCTTTAATTCTTCAAAACCTTCGGTACGCTCTGCAATGAACTTGTCATCCTGAAGACCTTCAGAAAGGATCACATTCATGATGCCGTTTGCAAAAGCAACATTTGTACCAGGTTTCAGTTTCAGATGGATATCTGCTTTCTTAGCCAGACCGATATCACGAGGATCAACTACGATCAGCTTGCAGCCTCTCTTGATGGCCTGACGGATCTGCATGCCGACTACAGGATGTGCTTCCTCAGGGTTGGAACCAACCAGCATGATCAGATCTGCATTCTTTGTGATATCCTCAATTGGGTTTGTCATGGCACCTGAGCCAAGAGTCATCGCAAGACCTGCTACAGATGCGGAATGACATACACGTGCACAGTTATCTGTATTGTTGGTGCCGAAGCAGCAGCGAACCATCTTCTGTACCATGTAAATATCTTCATTGGGTGATCTGGAACATGCAAAGCCTGCAAGAGAATCAGAGCCGTACTGTTTCTTGATCTCCATAAATTTGGAAGCAACAAGATCCAGCGCCTCATCCCATGTTGCACGTTCGAATTCACCTGTCTCTTTATTCTTGATCAGCGGATATTTAATACGCTCCGGTGACTGTACGAAATCGAAACATCCGCTGCGTCCCTTAACACAGAGCAGCCCTTTGTTGGACGGTCCGTTTACAGCTTCTGTATCTACGATCTTTCCGTCTTTTACAAGGAGATAATACTGGCAGCCTGTTGCACAGTGAGGACAGGTAGTCAGAACCTTCTTGTCAATCTGGTACGGACGATATTTCTTTCTGCGCTTCATGGTCAGTGCACCTGTCGGACAGGCCTGTACACAGTTACCGCAGGATTCACAGATACCTTCGTTCCATTTATGTTTGTAATGTGCACCGATCACTGACTGGAAACCACGATCCATAGTGTCGATGGCACCTCTTCCCACAATCTCCTTACATGTATTCACGCAGCGATGGCAGAGAATACACAGGCTTGGATCATAGGTAAAGAATTTATTGGTATCATCTATCGGCATATCCTTCATTTCACCGGGATAGCTTGTCTCAGTCACACCATATTCAAAACAGTAGTCCTGTAATTTACAGTCACCGTTTGCCTCACAGGAGAAGCAGTGTACACGATGATCGGAAAGAAGGAGGTCAAGGGTATCTTTACGATATGCAACTACCTTCTCTGACATTGTCTGTACTTCATCACCCTCTGAGCAGCGAAGTGTACATGCCGTATCAAATTTGGTTCTTCCATTGTTTGTTACTTCTACCACGCACAAACGACAGGAACCATCCGGCAATACATCTTCCAGATAGCAGAGTGTAGGAATCTCCACTCCGATCTGTCTGGCAGCCTGCAGAATGGTCGTACCTTTTTCCACTTCTACAGGAATTCCATCTATTGTCAAATGAATCATCTTTTCACCCTCCTTAATTCACAGAAATTGCGCCGAATACACAATTTTCCAGACATGTTCCGCACTTAATACACTTGGAGGTATCAATGCTGTGAGGCTCTTTCTTATTGCCTGTGATCGCACCAACCGGACAGTTTCTCGCACACTTGGTACATCCTTTACATTTCTCAGGATCGATCACATAAGAACGCATTGCCTTACATACATGAGCCGCGCACTTTTTATCAACAATATGCTCTACATATTCATCTCTGAAGTTTCTTAATGTGGAAAGTACAGGAAGCGGTGCACTCTTTCCAAGTCCGCAGAGTGAACGGTCCTTGATGAAGTTTCCAAGATGCTCCAGTTTATCCAGATCCTCTACTTCACCCTTTCCGTCTACGATCCTCTCAAGGATTTCAAGCATACGCTTAGTGCCAATACGGCAGGGACCACATTTACCGCAGGATTCTCTCTGGGTGAAGCCCATAAAGAAACGTGCAACCTCTACCATACAGGTATGTTCATCCATAACTACCAGACCACCGGAACCAACGATCGCACCGTATTTCTTAACAGAGTCGAAATCAAGAGGTACATCCAAATGTTCTTCTGTCAGACATCCACCGGATGGTCCACCGATCTGAACAGCCTTAAACGCAGCACCGGATTTCAGTCCTCCGCCGATATCAAAAATGATTTCTCTTAAGGTTGTTCCCATCGGGACCTCGATCAGACCTGTATTCTCAATAGAACCTGTCAGTGAGAAGGTCTTTGTTCCAGGAGAACCTTCTGTACCGATACTTCTGTACCAGTCTGCACCTTTGAGAATGATCTCCGGAATATTTGCATAAGTTTCTACGTTATTCAGAACAGTAGGTTTCGCCCAAAGTCCCTGCTCAACCGTACGTGGCGGTTTTACACGGGGCATACCTCTGCTTCCTTCGATAGATGCAGTCAGGGCAGAACCTTCACCACATACGAAAGCACCTGCACCACGATTGATATGCATATGGAAGGAGAATCCTGTTCCAAGGATATCATCGCCTAACAGTCCCACTTCTTCCAGAACTGCGATAGCGTGTTTCAGTCGTGCTACTGACTGGGGATACTCCGCACGTACATAAATATAACCATGCTGTGCTCTTACTGCGTAAGCTGCAAGCATCATACCTTCGATCAGACGGTAAGGATCACCTTCCATTACAGAACCATCCATGAATGCTCCCGGGTCACCCTCATCACCGTTACAAACTACATAATGAACAGGATCAGCCTGGCGTGCTACCTGAATCCATTTCTTACCTGCCGGGAAGCCGCCGCCGCCACGTCCGCGGATACCGGATTTATCAACCTGATCAATAACCAGATCCGGATCCATCTCAAACATTGCTTTCTCCAGAGCCTGGAAACCGCCGCTTGCTATGTACTCATTCAGAGATTCTGCATCAAACTTACCACAGTTCTTCAAAACAATACGGGTCTGTTTCGCGATAAACGGAATATCTTCCGGTCCGCGGCTTACTTTACCGCCTTTCTGATAAAGCAGTCTCTCGATAGTCTCATTACCCTGAACACTCTTCTCAAAAATCTCCTGGCAGTCTTCGATCTGAACCTTCGTATACTGGATCACATCGTCGCCTTTCTGGATACGAACAAGTGGTCCAAGCTCACAGACACCCTGACATCCTGTTTTCTTTATACCTACATGTGCATCTTTGTCATGAGGTCCAAACTCAATGGTAACTCCCGGAGCATCTTTGGCAATCTCCATGAATTTCTCATAGATTTTCTGAGAACCGGTTGCCACACATCCGGTACCTGAACAGACAAGAATACGACAGTCATAAGAATTAAGTTCTTTCACAGCTTCTTCTCTGATCTGCTCCAATACTTCCTTATTCTGGATCATCCCTGTTCGCCCCCTCTCAGTTTATCAATCAGCTCATCTGCCTTCTCCGGAGTCATTCTCGGATATACCTCTTCATTGACCATCATAGTCGGTGCAAGTCCGCAGGCACCAAGACAGGAAACTGTTTCCACAGTAAACATCATATCTGTCTCTTATACACATCTG
>ENA-OZLE01000620-OZLE01000620.1-human-gut-metagenome-genome-assembly--contig:-NODE-620-length-8283-cov-10.249514_pt1 | contig 8283 bp, 6 predicted proteins | sample MGYA00243858_ERZ653781 | MGnify/ENA primary metagenome ERZ653781 (study PRJEB26926, sample SAMN06164548) | human gut metagenome | biome: ENVO:00009003; feature: ENVO:2100002; material: ENVO:00002003... | reverse complement strand
TTCCTCTACGTCTCGTGGGCTCGGAGATGTGTATAAGAGACAGGCCTACCTTTGTCATTGTTATGACTGTATTTGTCTCAGGAATGAGATCCTCCATCGACATATCATACTCGTCATAGCCTATTTCTGTCTTTCTGTCGTCGCCGTATTTATCTGCAATTGCGATGATTTCCTCCCTGATTACTCCAAGAAGCTTTTTCTCATCGGCAAGAATTGCCTTTAACTGCGCAATCTGAGCCATGAGCTCCTTATACTCAGCCTCGAGCTTTTCCCTTTCCAGACCTGTAAGAGCCTTAAGACGCATATCGACAATTGCCTGTGACTGTTCATCAGTCAGGCCAAATCTCTCCATCAATCTGGTCTTTGCCTGCTGCGTGGTCTGGCTTGAGCGGATAATGCTTATTACCTCGTCTATGTTGTCCTGGGCAATAATGAGACCCTCTACAATATGTGCCCTGGCCTCTGCCTTGTCGAGATCAAACTTTGTACGTCTGGTCACTACATCCTTCTGGTGGATGAGATAGTAGTTGAGCAGATCGTATAGATTTAATACCTTTGGCTCTCCGTTTACGAGTGCAAGGTTTATCACTCCAAACGTATCCTGGAGCTGTGTATGCTTGAAAAGCAGATTTAAAACTACACTCGGGTTCACATCTCGGCGAAGCTCTACCACGATTCTCATTCCCTCACGGCTTGTCTCGTCGCGGAGGTCTGTTATTCCATCTATCTTTTTGTCCTTATGAAGCTCGGCTATTTTCTCAATAAGACGAGCTTTGTTTACGTTGTATGGAAGCTCTGTCACTACAATTCTGTTTTTGCCGTTTTCCATAGGCTCGATATTGGTGACAGCACGGACTCTTATTTTGCCTCGGCCTGTTCTGTAAGCCTCTTTGATGCCACTTGTTCCGAGAATTATGCCGCCTGTAGGGAAATCCGGTCCCTTTACCACATCGATAAGCTCATCAATTGTAGTTTCTTTGTCCTCGATATCGTTGTCGATAAGGCGCACTACGGCATTGACCACTTCACGCAGATTGTGAGGTGGGATATTGGTTGCCATACCTACCGCGATTCCTGTGGTTCCGTTTACTAAAAGGTTCGGATATCTTGATGGGAGCACTGTCGGCTCTTTTTCTGTCTCATCAAAGTTTGGCTCAAAATCTACTGTATTTTTGCCGATATCCTTGATTAATTCAAGAGAAATCTTTGAGAGTCTTGCCTCTGTGTATCGCATGGCGGCGGCTCCGTCTCCATCGACTGAACCAAAGTTTCCATGACCGTCCACGAGTGTGTATCTCATAGACCAGTCCTGTGCCATATTTACGAGTGCTCCATAGATTGAGCTGTCTCCGTGTGGATGGTATTTACCCATTGTATCACCGACAATACGCGCACATTTTCTATGTGGCTTGTCAGGTGTATTTCCGAGCTCGACCATAGAGTAGAGTACTCGCCTCTGAACAGGCTTTAATCCGTCCCTGACATCAGGGAGGGCACGGCTTGCAATAACGCTCATCGCGTAATCTATGTAGGAGCTCTCCATTGTTTTTTTCAAATCGACCTGCTGTATCTGGTCAAAAATTTTGTCGTCCACTTAAATTACTCCTCCCTGCTAGATGTCAAGATTTGTTACATACTTGGCATTAGCTTCAATAAATTCTTTTCTTGGCTCTACCTTATCACCCATCAGTGTGGTAAATGTCACATCAAGCTCAGATGAATTTTCTCCGTCTATCATGACCTGTTTCAAAATTCTGTGGTCAGGATCCATTGTTGTCTCCCAAAGCTGATCAGCATCCATCTCGCCAAGTCCCTTGTATCGCTGGATCTTGTTATTATTGTCACGGCCTATGTCATTTAAAATCTGCTTGAGCTCGTCATCATCGTAGGCATACCATACACCCTTGTTTTTCTCCACCTTGTAAAGTGGCGGTGTAGCCAGGTATACATGTCCCTCCTTGATCAGATCAGGCATGAATCTGTAGAGGAAGGTGAGCATGAGAGTAGCGATGTGAGCACCATCTACATCGGCATCTGTCATGATGATTATCTTGTCATAACGCAGCTTTGTTATATCAAAATCCTCATGGATTCCTGTTCCGAATGCTGTAATCATGGCTCTGATTTCTGCATTGTCATATATACGGTCAAGTCTTGCCTTTTCAACATTCAGTATCTTGCCTCGCAGAGGTAAAATTGCCTGTGTAGCACGGCTTCTTGCTGTCTTTGCAGAACCGCCGGCTGAATCTCCCTCGACTATGAAAATTTCACAGTTTTTAGGATCCTTGTCTGAGCAGTCAGCAAGCTTGCCCGGCAGAGTACCTCCATCGAGAGAGGTCTTTCTTCTGGTCAGGTCTCTTGCTTTTCTTGCGGCCTCTCTGGCTCTCTGTGCTAAAAGTGATTTCTCACAGATATTTTTGGCTACATCAGGATTCTGCTCGAGGAAATATGTGAGCTTTTCCGATACAACTGCATCTACGGCTCCTCTGGCCTCACTGTTTCCAAGCTTCTGCTTTGTCTGTCCCTCGAACTGAGGCTCCTCAATCTTGATACTGATGATTGCGGTAAGTCCCTCACGGATATCATCACCTGTCAGTGCCGGATCTGAATCCTTAAGTATCTTTTTCTCACGCGCATAGGCATTGAAGGTCTTTGTCAGGGCATTTCTAAAGCCTGCGAGATGAGTACCTCCCTCAGGTGTGATTACATTGTTTACGAAGCTGAAGGTTGAATCATTGAACGAATCATTGTGCTGCAATGCAACCTCAACATAAACACCGTTTTGTGTTCCCTCGCAGTAGATTACCTCATCATAGAGAGCCTCCTTGCCACGGTTAAGATACTCGACGAACTCCTTGATTCCTCCCTCATAGTGGAATACATGATTGTGATGGCTGTTCTCACGCACATCCTTTAAAGTAATCTTAAGTCCTTTTGTGAGGAAGGCTGTCTCCCTGAGACGCTGCTTTAAGGTATCGTAATCATACACTGTCTCCTCAAAAATCTCCGGATCCGGCAGAAAATGCACCTTTGTACCGTGAAGCGACTCGTCACACTGTCCAACAATCTTTACTGTATCGTCTGTTTTGCCACGCTTGTAGCTTTGTCTGTAAATATTTCCGTCCTTGTAGACCTCAACTGTCAGCCATGTGGAAAGAGCATTTACTACAGATGCACCAACTCCGTGCAGACCGCCTGATACCTTATAGCCTCCACCGCCGAATTTACCACCTGCGTGAAGCACTGTAAAAACGACCTCAAGAGCTGATTTTTTTGCTTTATGATTGGTTCCGACCGGGATTCCTCGTCCATCATCCTGTACTGTTATGGAATTGTCTTCCTCGATTGTAACCTCAATATTTTTACAATAACCGGCTAAGGCCTCATCAACTGCATTGTCCACTATCTCGTAAACCAGATGATGAAGTCCTCTCGAAGACGTACTGCCGATATACATACCCGGTCTTTTTCTGACCGCCTCAAGACCCTCAAGTATCTGAATCTGGTCAGCTCCGTATTCCTGATTGTTCTGCTGTATTTCTTTACTCATCAATAACCTCCACCTGGCCCTTCACGACATGAAAGACCTTGTCCACCTGAAATCTATTTTTTACAAATTCATCAAGTCCCGTACAAGTGATAATAGTCTGTGTATCACTTAAGCTGTTGAGCAGATAGTTCTGCCTGTTGCCATCCAGCTCTGAAAGCACATCATCCAGTAAAAGTACGGGAGTGCTGTTTATATTTTTCTTTACAAGACTAATCTCAGAAAGCTTGAGTGAGAGAGCAGATGTCCTCTGCTGACCCTGCGAGCCGTATTTTCTGATATCCACACCGTCCACTGAAAAAAGCATATCGTCCCTGTGCGGTCCAACGGTTGTCTGGCACAGCTTCAAATCTCTGCTTCTTGCCTTAAGCAGCTCGTCCTCGAAAAAAATATCATCAATGCTCGGCTCATATTTGAGTATAAGCTTCTCCCTGCCTCCCGAAATATTGCTGTGAATATCCTGTATTATTTCATTTAGCTCATTAACAAACTCGCGCCGCTTTTTTATAACGTGTCTTCCATACTCGAGAAGCTGCATATCCCATACCTGAAGTGTATCAATCAAATCAGGTCTGTAAGCTATATCCTTTAACAGTCTGTTTCGCTGGACTAATGTCTTATTATACTTACTCAGGTTAGACAGATATATTTTGTCAAGCTGGCAAAGCTCCAAATCTATAAATCTGCGTCTCTCGGCAGGACCGTTTTTTATAATATTGAGATCCTCAGGAGAGAAAAACACAATATTCAAAATACCAAACAGCTCACTCGCTTTTTTGATCGGCATTTTATTGATGGCCACACCCTTTGCACCGTTTTTTCGCAGATGCATGTCAATCCGGTATTCCTTGTCATTTTTTTCGACAATTGTCCTGATATGTGCCTCATCCTCGCCAAACCGGATCATTTCCTTGTCCTTGCTTCCCTTATGGGACTTTGTGGTGCCGCTCAAATATGCAGCCTCAATTATATTGGTCTTGCCCTGGGCATTATCGCCGTAGATTATGTTGGTTTCACTGTCAAAGCTGATATCCAGTTTTTCGTAATTTCTGAAATTACTCAGTTGGATTGACTTAATAATCATTATTTAACAACCTTAACTGTTTCGCCGTCATATGAGAAAACATCTCCGTCGTGAAGCTTTTTTCCTCTCTGAAGCTCAGTCTCACCGTTTACAGTCACCTGACCGTCCTGAATAACAATTTTTGCCTCAACTCCCGAGCTCACAAGGTCGGCCTTTTTAAGAGCCTGTCCCAGCTTAATGAACTCATCCTGTTCTCTTATAGAAATCTGTTTCATAAAATCTCCTAGTTTGCTGCTGTATTAAAATTTACCGGAAGAATGAGGTAAATAAACTTGCCCTCATCATCCTTAATGAAGCATGGTGCCTTTGGATTGACCATGTATAAATTAACCTCCTCCTCATCGATAACACGAAGTGCATCTATGAAGAACTTAGGATTAAAGCCTATCATAATATCTTTTCCGTCTTTGTCGATATCGATGTCCTCATTCATGGAACCGATAAATGAATTGATGCGAAGCTCCATATTGCCATCTGTGATATTCATGATAATAGGCTTCTTATCTCCCTCCTTGACAAGAAGAGTAGCACGGTCGATACAATCAAGAAGCTCACGCTTATTGATGCGAACCTTAGTGTCGTAGTCAGATGAAAGCATCTGGTCAATCTTGAAATACTCACCCTCGATAAGACGTGAAACAACAGTAGTATTTTCAAATTCAAAAACAATATGATTGTTAGTGATATAGATAACAACATCCTCATCCGCTGAACCCGGGATAATCTTGCTTATTTCCTGCAGAGTCTTGCCGGGAACAACAACCTTCTTGCTGTCATAGTGATTTTTCATCTCGATATATCTGATAGATATTCTGTGTCCGTCAAGAGAAACAACTCGAAGCTTATTCTCCTCAATCTCAAAAAGCTCACCTGTCATCAGTTTATTGTTGTCATTGTCAGCAATTGAAAAAATTGTCTGTCTGATAACCTCTTTAAGGGTAAATTGTGAGAGGACAATAGACTCATTTCTCTCAACATATGGTATGTAAGAAAAATCATCACCTGATTTTCCGATGATATTGAACTTGGCTTTTTCACATGATATGACGGTCTTGAATGAAGCATCTGTCTCAATTGTTACATCATTGTCAGGAAGCTTTCTCACTATTTCTGAAAAAATCTTGGCATCAAGAGCGATAATTCCTCTTTCTTCGATGGTTCCGTCTATTATTGTTTCGATTCCAAGCTCCATATCGTTAGCCATAAGCTTAATCTCGTTTGCGGATGCATCAATCAGTATACACTCGAGAATTGCCATTGTAGTACGTGTAGGTACTGCCTTCGATACGATATTAACACCTTTCAGTAAATTTGCTTTTGAACAAATAAGTTTCATTTAGAAAAACTCCTTCCTGCGCGTATATATAAATATTTAAAAGATATTCGTAATATTCTTCTTAGGGGCTGTTAAAAAGTTTAAAACCCCTTCAAAGCCTTTAAAGACAAGCTTTAAGCGGCTTGATAACTTGATTAAAAGCCTGTTGAAGTAAAAATGATAAAAATTGATAACTTTTTATTCACTTTCCTTCAACCTGTCATTAACATGCTCATGTGGAAATAAAAGCAAGGTTATAACCAAATTATTAACATGCAAATGAGCACATATATAAATAGGTAGAAACTAATTTGGATTAATCTTTTTCTTGATAGTTTCTATGAGAGTACGTGTACTGTCATTCTCCTCGTAATCCTTGGTGACCTTCTTGATGCCGTGGATGATAGTAGAGTGGTCTCTGCCGCCCAAAAGCTGGCCGATTACATCAAGTGAATCAGAGGTCATGGTCTTGCAGAGGTACATGGCAATCTGTCTTGGACGTGCAATCTCGCTGCTTCTGGTCTTTGAAATCATCTGGTCAACAGAGATGTGGAAATGCTCTGAAACGACCTCGATGATGAGCTGTGCAGTGATTTCCCTTGGCTTGTCCGGCGTTATGATATTGGAAAGCTCTCTCTCAGCGATTTCCATAGTGATGTGAGTATGCTCGAGATTGTGGAAGGCTAAAAGCTTGTTTAAGGCTCCCTCAAGCTCACGGATGTTGGAGCTGATGTTTGAAGCAATGTAGTTTAAGATATCATCATCTATATCAAAATTGTCAGTTTCAGCTTTCTTACGGAGGATAGCCATCCTCGTCTCATAGTCAGGAGTACCGATATCAGCCATCAGTCCCCACTCGAAACGGGAACGGATGCGCTCCTCGAGAGTCTCCATCTCTTTAGGCGGCTTATCAGAGGTAAGGATAATCTGCTTGCCCTGTGTCTGCAGTGTGTTGAAGGTGTGGAAAAACTCCTCCTGAGTACTTTCCTTTCCTATGATGAACTGGATATCATCAATCATGAGCACATCTACAGTCCTGTATTTGTCACGGAACTTTGTCATGGCAGAAGAATTACCGTTACGGATAGATTCGATAACCTCGTTGGTAAACTCTTCAGAAGTAACGTAAAGCACCTTGGTATCAGGATTCTGGTCAATAATAAAATGACCTATTGAATGCATAAGATGAGTCTTGCCAAGTCCCGGACCACCATATATATATAGCGGATTGTATGCTTCACCCGGGCTTTCTGCCACTGCAAGAGAAGCAGAATGGGCAAACCTGTTATTATTACCTACGACAAAGGTGTCAAATGTATAGTTAGGGTTTAAGTTTGAGTGATCCCCCTTTACAGGAGTCTGTGGCTCAAGCTGAGGGGTATCGTTGTTTTTAAACTTAAGGCTCTGAGCCTGATCCGGTAAAATAAACTGGATATCATACTCGATACCTGTCACCTCACCTACAGCTACCTTAAGAGGAAGATAATATTTTTTGTTGATATAGCTGAGCCCCATCTGCTCAGACGGAACGAGAATATACAGTGTATTGCCGTCTATGGCGAACACCTCAAGCGGTTTTATCCACGTATTAAAGGAAACGTCTGTCAGACCATGCTCTTCCTTGACCATCTGTAGTATTTCATTCCACTTTTCCATTACTTTATCCATCAAAGTTCTCCATTATTTAACATATAAAGAGTATATTATGGGAATGTTCTCCACAATCCCATACATACTATATAGTACACTATTTTTGGCATTTAGGCAATGTAAAAAGATTTACAAAAATGCTTTATTCACATTTTTTAACCACAATTATACAAAGTTACCAACATGTTATTCACATATTGTGGATAACTTTTTGATATCTTGATAACTTTCCACAATATGTTGGTCACAATAGGTGGTTTATATCAAAATATAGACGGTTATCAAGAATTATTATATATATAGAAGAAACTCGTTTTCCACATTTTTATTGTGGAATGTAAACCGATAAAAAAATATATGTAGACATTTAAAGAAAATTGAGAAAATCCTTGACACAACAGTAATTTTTGTTATAATTATACCGATGTTTTTTAACGTAAAGGAGGTGGATATATATGAAGATGACATTCCAACCTAAGAAGAGACAGAGAGCAAAAGTTCATGGATTCAGACAGAGAATGAAAACTGCTGGCGGAAGAAAAGTAATCGCAGCCAGAAGATTAAAAGGAAGAAAAAAATTATCAGCATAAAACCAAAGGCCGCATAAAATTTATGTGGTCTTTTCTTCTATCTAACTGTCTCTTATACACATCTCCGAGCCCACGAGACGTAGAGGAATCTCGTATG
>ENA-OZLE01000586-OZLE01000586.1-human-gut-metagenome-genome-assembly--contig:-NODE-586-length-8693-cov-3.260708_pt1 | contig 8693 bp, 10 predicted proteins | sample MGYA00243858_ERZ653781 | MGnify/ENA primary metagenome ERZ653781 (study PRJEB26926, sample SAMN06164548) | human gut metagenome | biome: ENVO:00009003; feature: ENVO:2100002; material: ENVO:00002003... | reverse complement strand
ACGAGATTCCTCTACGTCTCGTGGGCTCGGAGATGTGTATAAGAGACAGTTATATTTTTTGGCAGGGAAGAGGACTGCAATTGTATTCCGATACCGCCCTTTATTTTAATTTCACCCTGCTCGTACCGGCGCAGTCCTTCCATGCATTCCAGCGCGGTTGTTTTGCCCGCGCCGTTTACACCCAGCAGGGCGAAGATTTCACCCTGCTGAATGGTAAAGGAAATACCGTGCAGCACTTCCGTTTTTCCATAGCTTTTGGTCAGGCTTTTAACCTCAATGGCTGTTGTTGTCATAGCTGCTGCTCCATTCCCGGAAATTCTATGCCGCTTTTTAAGAAATACTGTCCTAGGACGGCCTCCATAAAGGGGTCGATTTCTTTTTGTTTGTTCGCGATATCCTCATCCCAGCCTGATTTGTCTGTGTTGAATTCCATCAGATTGGGCAGCAGGCTCATGTCGCCGCCCGTAAATTCCATAATCAAATCCCACCATTTTTTACCGAACGCCATGCTGGCTTCACTGTCAGGCGGCTCGTTCTGCTGAATCAGCCTTAAGGCTTCATCCAGCAGGCCGCGGTATGTATCAATCAGCCTTTCGCCAAGCTCCGGCCGCTGCATAAAGCGTTCCTGTATATGGTCGGTAAGCGTTTTGTCGAGGCATTTCCAGACCCAGTAATTTTTGTTGCCCATGCGCAAAAGCTCAATAATTTCCGCATACTTCTTAAAGTCCACCTCGTCAATGCGCAGCACCTCAGAGCGCAGCGATTCAAGCATCCCGGCGGCTGCCTGGAGGGAATCAATCTGCTGCTCCACTGCCGTCTGCTGCTGTTCCAAAACGGCGGCGACCTCCCGCGGCGTATCCAGGGACAAAAGCCTGTCTTTGATTTCATCCAAAGAGAAACCCAGATATTTAAAGGACAAGATTTGATGGAGCTTTATCATATCCTTTGGGGAATAGAGCCGCCTGCCGCCGCTGCTCAAGGCGGAGGGCTTTAAAAGGCCTTCTCTGTCATAATATTGCAGCGTGCGAACGGTAACGCCCATCTGGCGCGCAAGCTCGCCCACTGTCATGAAGCCGTTTTTTATCTCAATCACCTTCATTTTTATCATTTCCATATTAACATGATAACATATGACGTTACGTAACATGCAAGTGTTTTATTGGAACGGAATAAATTTCCTGTTATCTTTCAAATAGGAACAGCCCGCTTGATTATGTACCAGATTTTTCTATGAAGCGCCGCTCCGCGTTATCTTAAAAACAAAAGTCCGGCGTACTTTAAGCACGCCGGACTTTTGCCTTGATTTACCATAATCAGTCGATTTCTACCATTACCTTTGTGTTGCTTCTGATAGCGGCACTGCGGGCAATCGTACGAATCGCCTTGGCGATGCGTCCCTGCTTGCCGATAATCCTGCCCATATCGTCCTCAGCAACATGAATGTGGTAAACAATTACACCTTCCTCGTTGGGCTCGTCCTCGTCGACCATGACCTGGTCGGGAGCCTCGACAAGACCCTTTGCGATAGTCGTGAGTAATTCTTTCATGATATTAACCTTCTTTCTTAGTCAATCACGTCGTTCTTCTTAAAGAGGGCCTTTACAGTATCTGTGGGCTGAGCGCCCTTGGAAATCCAGTCCTTCGCCTTCTCGGCGTCCACCTTGAACTCCGCCGGCTTCTGAAGGGGGTTGTAATAACCAATTTCTTCAATGAAACGGCCGTCCCTGGGATATCTGGAATCCGCAACTACGATACGGTAAAAAGGAGACTTCTTCGCACCCATGCGGCGCAGCCTGATTTTTACTGCCATGTCGAACTCACCTCCGAACACAATAAAATAATACTTATATCTTCACCAATCAGCTCAAACACCATTGGATGAATACAAATTTTAGAACCTGCCCATTGGACCGCCAAGCCCCGGCAGATTACGCATTTTGCGTTTTGCCTTGCCCTTGCCGCCGAACTGCTTCATCATTTTCTGCATTTGCTCAAACTGCTTTATCAGGCGGTTGACATCCTCGACCTTCATACCGCAGCCCGCGGCAATCCTGCGCCGCCGTGATGCGTTGAGCACGGAAGGCTTTGCGCGTTCTTCTGCCGTCATAGACAGGATAATCGCCGCGTTTCGGTCCATAATCCTGTCGTCGATTTCAACATCCTCAATCTGCTTGTCAACACCCGGAAGCTTCGACAATATATTTTTCAGCGGGCCCATCTTTTTAATTTGCTGGAACTGGTCGAGCATATCGTTTAGGTCCATCTGGTTTTTGGCCATCTTTTCGGCAAGCTGCTCGGCCTTTTTCTGGTCGAGCTTGCTTTCGGCGTCCTCGATGAGTGTCAAAACGTCTCCCATTCCAAGGATTCGGCTTGCCATACGGTCGGGGTGGAACACCTCGATATCTTCAAGCTTTTCGCCCGTACCGGCGTATTTAATCGGCCTGCCCGTAACCGCACGCACGGAAAGCGCCGCGCCGCCGCGCGTGTCGCCGTCGAGCTTTGTGAGGATGACGCCCGTAATGTCGAGCAGGTCGTTAAACGACTTTGCCACGTTTACGGCGTCCTGGCCGGTCATCGCGTCAACCACCAGCAGGATTTCCTGCGGCTCGACCTCGCCCTTTATCTTTTTAAGCTCCTCCATGAGCGCCTCGTCGATATGCAGGCGCCCGGCGGTATCGAGTATTAAAATATCGTTTCCATAGTCCCTTGCGTGCCGCACGGCGGCCTTCGCAATTTTAACGGGGTTCTCCGTACCCATTTCAAACACGGGCGCGCCGGCCTTTTCACCAACGACCTTCAGCTGTTCAATTGCGGCGGGACGGTACACGTCACACGCGGCGAGAAGCGGCCGGTGGCCCTGGCTTTTTAAAAGCCTTGCAAGCTTGCCCGCGTGCGTTGTCTTACCGGAACCCTGCAAGCCGCACAGCATGACAATTGACGGAGGCTTTGGCGCGCTTGCGAGCTTTGCCTGCTGCCCGCCCATCAGCTCGGTGAGCTCTTCGTTTACAATTTTGACGACCATCTGCGCGGGCGTCAGGCTTTCCATAACGGCGCTGCCGACGGCGCGCTCTGTGACCTTATTCGTAAAATCCTTCGCTACCTTATAGTTGACGTCCGCTTCCAGAAGCGCCAGGCGCACCTCGCGCATGGCTTCCTTTACGTCCGATTCGCTCAGTTTTCCCTTAGAGCGCAGCTTTTTGAACGCGGCGTTGAGTTTATCCGATAAACCTTCAAAGGCCAAGGCGACCATCCTTTCTGTTTTCTGTTATTCTTTGAGCCTTCCGGCTGTATCGATAATGACGCGCGCGCATTTTTCGAGCGCGCCGTCGCGGTATTCCTGTTCATTGAGCCGGGCGATTTCCCGCGCCTGCGCGCTGATTTCGCCAAGGCCTTTCTGCATAGCCTCAAAGCGTTTATAAAGGCCGAGCTTTGCCTCCATATCAAATAGGGCGGCCTCGGTGCGCTTGACCGCGTCCCTCACGCCCTGCCGTGTAATGCCAAAGTTTTCAGCCGTCTCGCTTAAGGACAAATCGTTGTTATAATAGCATGCGGTGATTTCCCGCTGTTTTTCGGAAAGGAGGTCTCCGTAAAAATCGAGCAGGAGAGAAATCTGAAGGTTCTTTTCCATCGTTCCCGCTCCTGAAATCAAACTGTAAAGCTTTTTTCTTTACACCTTAGTGATTATACGGTATCTGCGGCGGTTTGTCAACCCTTCTTTCGGGGTATGGGATATTTCCAGCCAATACAAGCTTGACAGGCGGAAAAAAAGGGTGTATGCTTTATCTCGACAAAAATCGAATAAAAACACAGGGGTGCTGATTTTCGGCTGAGAGCGCGGTTGCGTAACCCTTACACCTGATCCGGATAATGCCGGCGGAGGAAGTTTGTTTTCCTGTTTTGTGAAGGCACAGGCTATCATAAAGCAGCGTTGTATATTTCGCCGTACGGTTTTCCGTACGGCGTTTTTTATTTGAAGTTTAAATTTGAGGAGATGTTTTTATGAACCAGAAAACCCTGCGCCTTGTGACAAGCGGCGTGCTGATTGCCCTTGGCACGGTGCTTTCGATGATTAAGGTGTTCGACCTTCCGTACGGCGGCTCCATCACGCTGTTCAGTATGGTTCCGCTGATGGTGCTCGGCTACATGTACGGCATCCGCTGGGGGCTTTTATGCGGCTTTGTGTTCGGCGTGCTGCAGGGAGTGCTCGGCGCGACGACCAGCCAGGCATTTGCAGGCGTTACCGGCTTTAACGTGGTGCTGATGGCGTTTCTTGATTTTATCGCCGCGTTTATGGTGCTGGGCCTTGCCGGCATGTTCCGCAAAGCAATCAAAAAACCAACGCTTGCCTTTGTGCTTGGCGGGATTGTCACGGGGCTTTTGCGCTATGTGTGCCATTTCCTTTCGGGCTATATCCTGTGGGGCAGCTATGCAGAATGGTTCTTCGGCGACGTTATGAACAACGGCACCGGCAATTATATCCTCGATAACTTCACGGGCGATTCGCTCGCAATCCTTTATTCGCTGATTTATAACGCAAGCTACATGCTGCCTGAAATTGCGATTTCCGTGGTTGGGATTATTATCCTGATGTGCGTAAAGCCTATCAGGAAGCAGGTGCTCAGCCATTCCCACGGCCTGGCGTAAAACAACAGGAGAAAAGCAGCCTGTCCAAAACGGACAGGCTGCTTTTTATATCAGACAAGCTCGTTCATCACAAGCCCAGTAATCAGCTTAGGGTAGAAATAGGTGGATTTCTGCGGCATCTTTTCACCCGCAGAGGCAACGTCGCGTATTTGTGTCACCTTAGTCGGGTTGAGCAGGAAAGCGCACTGTGCCTTTCCGCTTTGCACAGCCTCGATTGCCTCGTCAAAGATTTTGGTATAGGTGAGGTTGATTTGCTGCGCCATGTTCTCCGCGTCAATGCCGAAAAGCTTTTCAAGCACCAGCGTATGTAAAACGGTAACGTCGAGCCCCTGCGTCGCTTCGCTGGCATTTGGGAGCAGTTCCTTAATGGGGGCGAGGGTTTTGAGCGTAAGCAGCGACCATTTTTCGCCGCCCGCGTAAAAGGCAAACGCATTTTTACCCTTTTGGAACTCTCTGCTGAGTTCCTGCTCGATAGTCTCCGTCCCTGTTTTTTCCGTGATATCAAAATACCGCGCGCAGGCCTGCATGGCCTTTGCGGCGTCAAAGTCCTTTAAATCGCGCACAAGGCGGTGCGTCGGGAACACGACAAGGCCGGGATGCTCCATCTCGACGAGCATCATCATCTGGTAATCGACGGCGTCGCCTTCCTTGGCTTTGCCGGTTTCCCTGCACCAGTTACGGTAATTGAGCGCCGTCTCGTAACGGTGGTGCCCGTCGGCGATGTACAGCTTGCGTTCGTTAAAATCGCCGCAGATGGATGCAATTTCTGTTTCGTCGGTAATAATCCAGAGCCGGTGCGTCACGTTTTCCTGGTCGGCCAGCTCAATATCGGGCGCGGCCTGGGAAAGCCTGTCAAGCTTGCCGGTTGTCTGGTGCTGTTCATCCATGTAAAGGGAGTAAATCTGGCTGAAATTGCAGTTGGTCGCCTTCATCAGGTTCAGGCGGTCTTCCTTGGCCTTCGAGAGCGTAAACTCATGCGGCAGGACGATGCCCTTTGAAAATTCCTCAAGCCTTACCCTGCAAATCATACCCTTGACCTTTGTGCGTTTGCCGTAGGCCTCGAATTCCTCTTCATAAATATAGATGGCCGGCTTGTCCTCGGCCTTTAAAACGCCGCTTTCCTTTAGGCTTTTAAAAACCTCCGCTGCTGTTTCGTAAGGGCGCTCGCCCTTTGGAAGCTCCAGGCGGATAATGTTGTACTCGTTTGTCTCAATATAGGAAAGCCGCTGCTCTTCGCTGATGATGTCATAGGGAGGGCATACAAGCTCCTCGATTTTTCCTGCCTTTTCGGTGTCGAAACGCACCCCGCGGAACGGTTTTACAATTGCCATAACCCAGTCTCCTTTATTCTCGAAAAATACAGCCGTGTTTGCCTTCCATTGTATCTTTTTTCCACTCGCGCGTCAAGTAACACGGCGCCGCAAGGGGCGGCGTTTTGACTTTTTATAAGGAGAAGCCTATACTAAAGGGACTATAATAAAAAGCTTGGAGGAGGCCCTTGTATGGAGATTTTTGATTTCCACGCGCATATTTACCCTGAAAAAATCGCTCGTAAAGCGGTACAAAGCGTGGGGCATTTTTATGGAATCGAAATGGACTGCGACGGTACGGCGCGCACGCTCGTTGAAAAAGGGAAGGAATCGGGTGTGTCGCGGTTCCTTGTACAATCTGTGGCGACGTCGCCTGCGCAGGTCTGCTCCATCAACGACTTTATCGCGGGAGAGTGCGCGCTGTATCCGGAGCTTACGGGCTTTGGCACGCTGCACCCGGACATGGAGCGCCCGTTTGATGAAATCAAACGGATTCAGGCGTTAGGGCTCAAGGGAGTAAAATTTCATCCCGATACGCAGAAATTTTATATGGACGACCAAAGGCTGTTCAAGATATACGACGCGCTTTCACAAAGCGGCCTGCCTGTTTTGATGCACTGCGGCGATTACCGCTATTCCTATTCCCACCCGCAGCGCCTTGCCCGTGTACTCGGCAATTTTCCCAGCCTTACGGTTGTGGCCGCGCATTTCGGCGGCTGGTCGTTGTGGGACCTGGCGCTGGAATATTTAAAAGACAAAAAATGTTTTGTGGATTGTTCAAGCTCTATCATGTTTTTGGGTAAAGTGAGGAGCCGCGAGCTAATAAAAGCATATGGAGCAGAGCGGGTGCTTTACGGTACCGATTTTCCCATGTGGGACGAAAAGGAGGAAATCGCGCGGGTGCAAAGCCTCGGCCTTTCCCATAGTGAGCTGGAGCTTATTTTCAGCGGCAACGCGAAGCGGGTATTAGGGGAAGCCTGATATTAAAAACTATGAAAGAAAAGAAGCCGGACGCCCTACGGGGCGTCCGGCTTCTTTTCTATGCGGGGACAAAAAATTATTCGTGGCGGGGCGGAAGGTAGGTTACTTTATAAAGAGCGTTGCCGTACTGGTCGTAGCCGGAGATTTCGCCGGTCAGGCCGAAGCTGTTGGTTGGCAGCATTTCGGTTAGTGTGACCGTCTGCTTACCGTTATTATTATTGTTAATGATGAAAGAGCCGGTGTAGATGATGCGGATAAGGGCGGTATACGAGCTTTCTGATGTTTTATACATCTCAATTCCAGGCCAGCTCTGCGGAATAGCGCCGTCCCAGTAAGAAATACGGCAGCCGTTTGCGTTGTCCCAATTTCCGTAGGCCGAGCTGAAATAGATTTTTTTGTAATTGAGGCTGACGCTTACCCAATAGCCGTTGTCCAGGCCGGTTGCTGTCGTTTTGTCGGCAAAAAACGTATCTTTTCCGTCAAGCAGGTCGAGGTCAACAGTCTGGTTGCCTTTTCCATTGGTAAATATAACGTGTTCAAAGGTTTCTTCAACCTCTGCCAGATATAATGATGAGCCGTCCTGCTTTGTCATCTGGACGCCCGGCCAGGGAACATTTATATCGCCCGCGTCGTTCCAGGCGTAGCAGTATACCTCGGCCCAGTTTTTACAGTAGTTATCAAAATAGATAGAACGTGCGGCAGGTGTATCAGCCGCTCCGGCCATAGTCAGGGCGCTGGCGCACAGTAAAACCGCCATACATACTGCAAGCAGCATTTTGATGATTTTTTTTGATTTTTTCATGATTACTTCTCCCTTGTTTAAAAATTTTGTTTGCAGAAAGCAAATACTACCCAGTTTATTCTCTGTTTTTATGGCTTAGGGAAGAACGCATTATTAGGAACATAAATAACTGCCATGCCTTTTACTGCATTGGAAAGCCTCAATCAGAATATTTCTGAAATTATCGCCCATGAGGTTTTAATACGGATGGTCCTTTAAACGGTATGCTGTTTCTGTTAATCCTCAGTGGTTTTAATTTCGGACAGCGCGGTCAGCCTGGACCGGGTTCGTCAAATACGACCTCATACAGCGCGTTGCCATACTGGTCGTGCCCTGTGATTTTTCCGGTCAGCCGCATATTATTGGTGGGCCTGGTTGTCAATACATTTGTCTGTTTTCCGTTGCCGCCGTTGTTGATGATTAGGTTATCGGCGCCGTATGTTCTGACGATATACACATTTCCAGCATGGTACATTTTTATGCCGGGCCATGCCTGCGGCGAGTCATCGCTCCAATATGACGCGTAGCAATCCGTATCTCCCCAGAAATCCTTAGGAAAGAAATAAGTAGTTGCGTACCAGCTGTAGTGCCTCCACTCTCCATTGACCTTTCCCTGCTCGATTTTGTTGCCGTAGAAGGTGTTGTATTGCTCCAGGCGTGTCAGGTCAAACGTCTGCAGCCCTTTGCCGTCGGTAAATATGACAGATGTGAAGGCGGTATCAACATTTGCCATCCAGCAGGATGAATATTCATCGGCGGTCATAAGCACACCGGGCCAATCGGCGTTGTGCTCGCCTGCGGTATTCCACGCATAACAGTAAACCTCAGACCAGCCGGTGAAATAGTTGTCATAATATACTTGTTTGACAACAGGCTCTTCCGCGGCACCAGCCATAGACAACGCGCTGATACACAGCAGCAAGGCCAGGCAGGCGGCAAGCAGCTGTCTCTTATACACATCTCCGAGCCCACGAGAC
>ENA-OZLE01000581-OZLE01000581.1-human-gut-metagenome-genome-assembly--contig:-NODE-581-length-8733-cov-3.319313_pt1 | contig 8733 bp, 5 predicted proteins | sample MGYA00243858_ERZ653781 | MGnify/ENA primary metagenome ERZ653781 (study PRJEB26926, sample SAMN06164548) | human gut metagenome | biome: ENVO:00009003; feature: ENVO:2100002; material: ENVO:00002003... | reverse complement strand
ACGAGATTCCTCTACGTCTCGTGGGCTCGGAGATGTGTATAAGAGACAGACATATAACCGTTATGAATCAAACGACAACCAACGACAAATACAGTCTGGCAGAACGATTGAAACGTGTGAAAAAAACTCGCTGGATACGTTTCTCCATCGTAGCTTTGTTATATATAGGGTGGACTATTTGGCTAAACAATTACTATGTATTGTTCGGCCTGTTGCTACTTATCGACATCTATCTCACCCAATATATTCCGTGGGGGTGGTGGAAAACCAGTAAAAATCCGGTCGTTCGAACGGTGATGGAATGGGTCGATGCCATCGTCTATGCCTTAGTGTTGGTTTATTTCATCTTTATATTCGTCTTTCAGAACTATCAGATACCCTCTTCTTCTCTCGAAAAATCGCTATTGGTAGGCGATTTCCTATTGGTCAGCAAGATGAGTTACGGCCCTCGTGTCCCCAACACGCCGTTACACTTCCCGCTCGCCCAGCATACCATACCCCTTCTCAATACGAAATCTTACATCGAATGGCCCCAATGGGACTATCACCGTCTCAAAGGATTCGGTCCGGTGAAACGCAACGACATCGTCGTCTTCAACTTTCCGGCAGGCGATACGGTAGCCGTGAAACAACCCAACCCGGATTATTATACCCTGTGCTTCCTCGAAGGCCGGGAAGCCGTAAACCGCAACAAAGCTCTATACGGCGATATTATTTACCGTCCGGTCGATCGTCGGGAAAACTATGTGAAACGATGTGTGGGCTTACCGGGCGACACGTTCAGCATTGTCAATAACGACATCTACATCGACGGAGTGAAACAACCCCGTCCCAAAAACATGCAGCTAAACTATCTGGTTAGAACCAACGGACGCTATCTCGGTAACAATGACTTTGAAAAATGGGGTATCAGTGTCGAAGACCGTGTACCTATCGACGTATCGAGTTTCAACGCCCGTATGAACCTCGAAAGCTGGGGTCTTCTCCCCAACCCCGACGGAAGCATGAATCCCGTTTACGAACTGCCTTTGACACAGGCGATGATCGACATGATGAAAAAAGATCCTTCGATAGAACAGATTGTAGGAGAACCCGGATTCTTCGGAGGTCAGACCTACCCATTAGTTCGCTCGAACACATGGACCCGCTCCGATTACGGGCCGGTATGGATTCCCAAAAAAGGAGCCACTTTGAAACTGACCCTCGAAAACCTGCCCATTTACGAACGCCCCATAAGGAACTACGAGCATAACGACCTGCAAGTCAGAGACGGCAAAATATATATCAATGGAAAAGAAACCGACTCTTATACTTTCAAAATGGATTATTACATGATGTTGGGCGACAATCGGGATAAATCGGCCGATTCCCGCTACTGGGGATTCGTTCCCGAAGACCACATCGTAGGCAAACCTATGTTCGTATTCTTATCGCTTGACAAAGATAAAGGACTTTTCGACGGGAAAATCCGTTTCAACCGAATGTTCCGGTCGGTGGATAGCCTCGTGAACTAAGAAACCGTTTCAATTTTTACAAATAGATATTCTATGCCCTAAGCATGAAAAAAGAAACCATACGTACGATTTTCTTCACGGTAATCATCATTATCGGGAGTGTATGGTTCATTCGTTTTTTCATCATAGAACCCTATCGCATTACTCCCGGCCAGATGGAAAACAGCTTGTTGCCAGGAGACCGGCTATGGGTCGATAAGTGGTCGTTTCGGTGGGGAAACCGAAACCCGAAATACCGAGATGTCTTAGTGTTCGAATTACCCGAAATCGCTCAAACCCAATCGGGTGTAACCGAAATTGCCATTGCCCGTTGCATAGGTTTGCCCGGCGACACGATTAAAAGTACGGGGAACAAACTGTTCGTTAATCACAAGCCCGTCGCCCAGCCTCCTCTTATCCTCGAAGCCTATCTTTCGCCCGATTCCCTCGAACATCGGGTAAATCGAATGATGAGACAAAACAATTCCTTCTTTGTCGAGCAAGGTAAATTGAAAGACAGCCGCCTACTGTTTCTCTCCCGGTATGACTACGAAAAAGTAAGGAGACAACTATCGGCCGACTCCCTACTCTACCCGGTATTTCTGAAAAGAGATTTTTATGAAGTCGCCCTTCCCCGAAAAAATGAACAAATACACATCACTCCCCAAAATGCAGAGTTTCTCTACCGCATACTTACCCGATATGAAAACCGCAAAGTAGAGTACGACAACGGGAAAATCTATGAAAACGGGAAGGAATTAACCTCATGTCGGCTCACTCAAAGCTATTATTGGGTAATAGGAGACAACAGAGCCGGCATGTCCGACTCCCGTTCTTTCGGAGTTCTTCCCCACTCCCACCTCATCGGTAAAGGCGTATGCATAGGTTATTCGAGAAATCCCGAAAAACCGTTTTGGCAATCGCTACGCACCGATCGTTTCTTCAAAACCGAATTATGAGTACAGTATATCTATCGACCGCCTATTTCGCTCCGGTATCCTACTACGCATCATTCCTCCGATACGATCGGATAGTCATCGAACAGTGGTGCAACTATACGAAACAAACTTATCGGAACCGCTGCCACATAGCCGGGGCGAACGGACTATTGGCACTGTCCGTCCCTATCGTCAAACCCGACACGATTAAATGTCCCACGAAAGACATTCGTATCTCCGACCACGGAGAGTGGAGGCATTTGCATTGGAATGCTATCGCTTCGGCTTACGGGTCCTCCCCTTTTTTCGAATACTACCAAGACGATATACGCCCGTTCTTCGAGAAGCGGTACGAATTTCTGTTGGATTTCAATGAAGAAATACGCCGCACCATATGCAACCTCATAGGTATTGAACCGCATATAGAATACAGTTCGTCTTACTCCGAACCTGCTCCCGGGGAAACAGACCTGAGAGATGCCATACACCCCAAGAAAAGAAAAGCCGAAACCATCTTACCCGTACAACCGAAACCCTACTATCAGGTATTCTCCGAAAAATATGGTTTCCAACCCGACCTGAGTATCATCGACCTTCTGATGAATATGGGCCCGGAATCGATTCTTATTCTCCAAAACACCTAAGAAATAATTCCGTAAAAGCACTATTATCGGCTATCTTTGTTATCTTTGCACAAAATGCGAATACCCATCTTTGCACATGAGTAGCTACAAATACGCAGACAGACTGAAAGAGACTGTAAAAAAACTATCCGATTTTCTTTCTCTCGAAGAGTTGCATCACCAGCGATGCAGAGGAGAAGTACTTCCCTCCGAAAAACAACTGCAAGAACTCATATCGCTCTGCCGGTCGCTCATTTTTCCGGGATTCTACGGGCTCCCCGACGTAAGCAAAGAAAATTTGCTCTACCACACGGGTATCAATACCGAAAAACTTTTCGAAGTATTGGTCAAACAAATCTCAGCAGGATTATTATTCCAAAAAAATACCGATCATACAGACAGCGATTTAAAACGATTACAGGAATCGGCCGAACAGAAAGCGATCGACTTTATCACTTTCCTACCCGAAATGCGCCGCATCTTATCCACCGATGTTATAGCCATGTACAACGGGGATCCGGCAGCACAAAACAAAGCCGAAGTTATTCTGTGCTATCCCGCTATCCGGGCGATTTGCAACTATCGCATCGCCCATAAACTGTTAGAACTGGACGTCCCCTTGATTCCCCGTATCATTACCGAAATGGCTCACTCCGAAACCGGAATAGATATACACCCGGGAGCCGTTATCGGGGAATATTTCGCCATAGACCACGGAACCGGAGTTGTAATCGGAGCGACCTCCGTTATCGGAAACAGAGTGAAGCTATATCAAGGAGTAACGTTGGGTGCTCGCAGTTTTCCATTGGACGAAAACAACAATCCCATTAAGGGTATCGCCCGGCATCCCATCATAGAAGACGATGTCATTATCTATTCCAACGCCACCATATTGGGAAGAATCACTATCGGAAAAGGTGCTGTAATCGGCGGAAACATCTGGGTTACCGAAAACGTAGCTCCCGGGGAACGCCTTGTACAAGCCAAAGCAAAACCATAAGAAATAAATACAATACACACTATCGTGAATACCGAAAAATTTAAAATCGTAGCGAAAACTTTTCAAGGACTCGAAGATGTTCTGGCAGAAGAATTAAAAAATCTGGGAGCCGAGGATATAGAAATAGGTCGAAGAATGGTATCCTTCCACGGAGACAAGACTCTTCTTTACAAAACCAATTTGGCCTGTCGAACAGCTCTGAGAATACTGAAACCTATTTATAAATTCGAAGCATCGAACCCCGACGAAGTCTATGAAAAAATGAAAGCGTTCGAATGGGATACCCTGCTTTCTCCCGAAACGACATTCTCGATCGACTCCGTCACCTATTCCGACTGTTTCAAACATTCCAAATTCGTGACCTACCGAGCGAAAGATGCCATTGCCGACTATTTCATGGAGAAGACAGGCAAACGACCTTCGGTGCGGTTGAACGGAGCGGAACTCGTATTGAACCTCCATATATCGCACATGAGCTGCACGCTGTCGCTCGACAGTTCGGGAGAGTCTCTGCACAAGCGAGGATACCGCGTGGGACAAACCGAAGCCCCCATCAACGAAGTATTGGCCGCCGGAATGATATTGAAAACGGGGTGGCACGGAGAAACCGACTTTATAGACCCTATGTGCGGGTCGGGAACCATTCTCATCGAAGCCGCTTTGATCGCTACCCATACATATCCCGGTATTTTCAGGAAAAGTTTCGCTTTCGAAAGATGGAAAGATTTCGACGAAGAGCTGTTCGAAACGCTCTACAACGACGATAGTCACGAACAGGAGTTTACCCATCGCATATATGGCTCCGACATTTCCCCGCGAGCGATCGACATCGCGACAAAAAACATAAAAAGCGCCGGAGTAGCCAAATACATCGATCTCAAAATCATGCCTATACAACGATACGAGACCGCTCCGTCCGAACAAGGCATTCTCATCACCAATCCCCCTTACGGAGAACGTATCTCATCGAGCGATTTGTTCGGGCTGTACGAATCGATAGGCAACCGTTTAAAGCATGTTTTCAAAGGGTACGATGCATGGATCATCAGTTACCACAAAGAATGCTTCGATAAAATAGGGCTGAAACCCTCGGTAAAAATAGACCTGATGAACGGAGCTTTGGAGTGCGAATACCGGAAATACGAGATTTTCGACGGCCGATACAAAGAATTCAAAGAAGAAGGCAAAAACTTGGATAAACGGGAGGGACAGGCTCGTCGAACCAATCTGCGAGGCAAAGCTCCTTTCGATAGAAAAAGGACATACGACAGCGACCGACGAAGCGACAAAACAGAGCGTTTCGACCGATCGGGGAAACTTTCGTTCCGCCGGGATTCCAAACCGGGAAAACCCATAGGGAAAAAAACATTCGATCGTCCGGAGCGGTTCAAACCCGACGGCGAAAAATCGGAACGCTTGCACGGAGAAGCGGCTTTTCGGAAATTCGTAACCTTCAAGCAGCCTTCCATAAAACCGTCGGACGACAATCGTAAAAAAGACTCCGACAAACCAGAATAAACCTAAAAACTCCATACAATGAATATTCTATTATTAGGATCGGGAGGTCGCGAATGCGCCTTAGCTTGGAAGATAAAGCAAAGTCCAAAAACCGACAAACTCTATATCGCACCGGGAAATGCCGGAACCGCAGCCATAGGTACGAATGTGGCGATACCGGCGACCGACTTCGATGCCATCGGAAAATTTGCAGTGGAAAAACATATCGATATGGTCGTTGTGGGCCCCGAAGACCCATTGGTAAAAGGAATATACGACTACTTCGTATCTTGCGAGGAGTTGAAAAACATACCTGTTATAGGCCCGTCGAAGGAAGGCGCCCGCTTGGAAGGCAGCAAGGAGTTTGCCAAAGGATTCATGATGCGTCACAATATACCCACGGCCCGGTATGAAAGTTTCACGCAGGAAAATCTGGAAGCGGGATATACCTTTCTCGAAACGTTGAAAGCCCCTTATGTGCTTAAAGCCGACGGATTGGCGGCGGGCAAGGGCGTACTTATCATAAACGACCTGCAAGAGGCGAAAGACGAATTGAAACAAATGTTGAACGGCATGTTCGGGAATGCCAGTAAAACCGTGGTTATCGAGGAATTTCTATCGGGCATCGAATGTTCTGTCTTTGTTCTCACCGACGGCAAAGATTACCGCATACTCCCCGTTGCCAAAGATTACAAACGAATAGGAGAAGGCGATACCGGACTCAATACCGGCGGCATGGGAGCCGTTTCACCCGTACCGTTCGCCGATGCCACGTTCATGAAAAAAGTGGAAGAGCGCATCGTAAAACCCACCATCGAAGGTTTGAAAAAAGAAAATATCACGTACAAGGGTTTCATATTCTTGGGATTGATCAACGTACAAGGAGAACCGATGGTGATCGAATACAACGTTCGTATGGGAGACCCCGAAACCGAAGTCGTCATGTTGCGCATTCAATCCGACTTGGTCGACCTGCTCGAAGGCGTGGCACAAGGAACGCTCCGGGAAAAAGAGTTGACAGAAGACCCACGGGCTGCCGTAACCGTTATGCTGGTATCGGGTGGCTATCCCGGTTCCTATGAAAAAGGCAAGGAAATCACAGGACTGGATTTAGTGACGGACAGCATTCCGTTCCACGCCGGAACGACATTCAAAAACGGGAAAATCGTAACCTCCGGCGGACGCGTCATCGCCCTCAGCTCATACGGTGCGACCAAAGAAGAGGCTTTGGCAAACTCTTTCAAAAGTGCCAAAGCCGTCTCTTTCGAAGGTAAATATTTCCGTTCCGACATAGGAGCCGACTTGTAAAACAATGAATCTGAAATCATTCATAAACAATAAATATACACTGGTTGGATCGATTGTTTTCTATCTGACCGGTGTATATCTCACAAGCCGGTTCGCAACATATCTCCCTTGCGAAGGGAGTCCCGGAATCTTGTTTCCGAGTGCCGAAAGATGGCTTTCCTCCCCCCTATCGAACCATTCGGTCAACAGCATTCTCATTCTATCCGGGGGTATTCTGCTGTTGCGTATCAACAACCTTTTCTCTCTTATTCAGAAACACACATTGCTTCCATTCCTATTTTTTCTGTTGTTGGAAGTCTGTTCCCCGTCCCTTTCGCTCTTATGCAACGGAAACATAATGGCTGTGGTTCTAACGACGATTTTGTTTTCTTTTTTCTCGGCTTATCAGCAAGAAAGGGCACAACCGGCATTTCTAATGATGGGAATCATTTCCCTATGTACCCTGTTCTGTCCCGAATTTGCTTATTACATACCCCTGTTTATCATCGGATTCGCGCAAATAAGGTATTTCACACTGAAATCCCTGTTAGGAGCATTTATCGGATTCGCCACCCCGTTCTGGATATTGATCGGAATAGGAATCATGCCTTTCTCAGGATTGTCTGCATTGATTCCCGATTTTACGTTTCATATACCCGAAACACTCCCCTTTAACGACCCGCAATTCTGGACAATCGTTTTAACTGCGCTTTTAGGACTTTTCTCTGGTACAGCGACACTATATACCACATTTAACGAAAAACGCCAAACAAGAGCTTATAACGGCTTTATAAACCTATTGTCGGTCTACTCCGCCATACTTCTGATTATAGATTATAGAAACTATACCCTCTATCTGCCTGTCCTAAATATGGCAGTTGCCATGCAAGCCGCATTTTTCTTCACGAACAATACGAAAAAATACGGAGTAGTGTTGTTCTATCTCATATTAACCCTTTACACAGGATTGTTCGTATGGAATTTATTGCCGGTCTGAGCGAGTGGGGATACTTCGGTCTTTTCATAGCGGCGTTTCTGGCCGGAAGCATAATTCCGTTCAGTTCCGAAGCCGTGCTGGGACTTCTTTTAATAGCCGGATACGATTCTTGGGGCTGTGTATTCTCTGCCACTTTGGGAAACTGGTTGGGAGGTGTCACTTGTTACTATATAGGCTACTTGGGAAAAACAGAGTGGATACACACCTATCTGAAAATACCGGAAGAAAAACTCTCGAAAATGCAACGCTTTCTGAAAGGGAAAGGCTCTCTTTTCGGATTCTTCGTCTTTATTCCGGTTATCGGCGACATCATGATCGTGGCTCTCGGACTACTCAGAGCCAATCCTCTCGGCACGTTACTCTCCATGATGGTAGGAAAATTCTCCCGATACTACTTGGTGGTAATCGGTATCAACTATCTGAAAGAGTGGTTTCCCAATCTTTTTTAATCCTTAACCCAATATTTATCGTCTTTCAATAATCTATCGACAGCCTTACGAATAGATTGAAAAGCAAATTTCTCGGGTTCGATTTCTTCTCGCCGCAACCAGAAACATTCGGCAACATCGTCATGCGCTTTCAAATTGCCCATATCTTCATCGCTTCGGCAGAGAAAAAACAAATCCATCGTGTGTACGTCGAAACCCGAATAACGGTAGACATTCGGGAAAGAACACAAATACTTCATCTGCTTCGGTTTCCAACCTATCTCTTCCGACAATTCCCGAACGACAGCCTCCTCTACCGTTTCTCCGCATTCTGTAAACCCACCCGGTAAATCCAGCATACCTTTGGACGGATCGAACGCCCTACGACAAACTAAAATTCTCGATTGCCTATCCATAACGAATGCCGCTACCGACGCCTTAGGATTAAGATAATACACAAAGCCACAATC
>ENA-OZLE01000580-OZLE01000580.1-human-gut-metagenome-genome-assembly--contig:-NODE-580-length-8733-cov-6.072021_pt1 | contig 8733 bp, 10 predicted proteins | sample MGYA00243858_ERZ653781 | MGnify/ENA primary metagenome ERZ653781 (study PRJEB26926, sample SAMN06164548) | human gut metagenome | biome: ENVO:00009003; feature: ENVO:2100002; material: ENVO:00002003... | reverse complement strand
CGAGATTCCTCTACGTCTCGTGGGCTCGGAGATGTGTATAAGAGACAGTTATAAGCCCTCCCGAAATAGCGGCTGTTCTGAACTCACCTTCTATTTTGATACGGAAAGGAGAAGAAACGATATTTGCCACATATGGCGCATGACCTGCAAGTATACCGATATCACCTGATACGGTCCTCACAATGATCTGCTCAGTATTTCCCTCAAAAAAAGTTTTTTCAGGGGTTATTATCTTAAGATCAAAAGGCGTCATAATCTTTCTCCATAAGTTTTTTACAAATCAGCGCGTGCGGCACAAAATTGCCACATACATTCACTATATACTATAATCCGACTCTTGTCAAGTATTTTTCTTTAAACGTTCTGTTACTACTGTTCACTTTCTGCGATCTGTCTGCCCTTTTCAACAGCCTCGTCGATAGTTCCCACGAACAGGAAAGCAGATTCAGGCAGGTCGTCATGCTTGCCCTCGATTATCTCCTTGAAGCCTCTGATAGTTTCCTTGATAGGCACATATTTGCCCTTCATACCTGTGAACTGCTCCGCAACGGAGAACGGCTGTGACAGAAAACGCTGTATCTTTCTTGCTCTTGATACAGTGAGCTTATCCTCATCAGAAAGCTCGTCCATACCCATGATAGCGATGATATCCTGAAGCTCCACATACCTCTGCAAGATAGACTGGACCTGTCTTGCCACCTGATAATGCTCATTTCCCACTATCTCAGGCGAAAGTATCCTGGAGTTTGACTCCAATGGGTCAACGGCAGGATAGATACCCAGTGATGAAATGCTTCTTGAAAGCACAGTTGTTGCGTCAAGGTGAGCAAACGTAGTTGCAGGCGCAGGGTCTGTCAAGTCGTCCGCAGGCACATAAACTGCCTGAACGGAAGTGATAGAGCCTTTTGTTGTTGAAGTGATACGCTCCTGTAGCTGACCCATTTCAGTTGCAAGGGTAGGCTGATAACCAACGGCTGACGGCATTCTGCCAAGGAGCGCCGAAACCTCAGAGCCTGCCTGAGTAAACCTGAATATGTTGTCGATAAAAAGAAGCACGTCCTGATGCTCAACATCTCTGAAATACTCCGCCATTGTCAGACCTGAAAGTGCAACTCTCATTCTCGCTCCAGGCGGCTCGTTCATCTGACCATACACAAGCACAGTCTTGTCGATAACTCCCGACTCTTTCATCTCATAATAAAGGTCGTTGCCCTCACGGGTACGCTCTCCAACACCTGTGAATACCGAGATACCGCCATGCTGATTGGCAACGTTATTTATAAGCTCCTGAATAAGCACCGTTTTGCCTACTCCTGCACCACCGAAAAGACCTATCTTTCCGCCTTTCAGATATGGTGCGATAAGGTCGATTACCTTGATACCGGTTTCCAGGATCTCGTTTGAAGCAGACTGCTCTTCATATGTCGGAGGCTCTCTGTGTATCTCCCAGCGCTCCTTAGTTTCAGGGGCAGGCAGATTGTCAACAGGCTCGCCCAGAAGATTGAACATTCTCGAAAGAGTTTCCTTGCCCACCGGAACGGAAATAGCTTTGCCGGTATCAACAGCGTCGATACCTCTCACAAGTCCGTCTGTAGAGCCCATGGCGATACATCTTACTATATCGTCGCCTATATGCTGAGCCACCTCAACAACGAGCTTTTCGCCCTTGTTGTCTATCTCAATGGCATTGAGCAGGTCAGGCAAGCTGTCCTTTTCAAAGCGTATATCAACTACCGCACCAACTATCTGGACTACCTTGCCTATGTTTTTGCTTTCCATTTATTTACCACCTTTCAAAAAGGGATATCATAGCTTGATATGTTTAAAAGCCTGCAAAATGCAGACGAACGCTGTTCGCCCCTGCAAGACTTCTCCAACAATATCCACAACATTTACTTTTGAACGCCCACATTCGGGGCATAATTATTATTTCTATCTTCCGATAGTTGCCGAGCTTATCTCTGTAAGCTCCTGAGTTATCTGCGCCTGTCTTGCTCTGTTGTAAAGAAGCGACAGATTGTCTATCATTTCTCCTGCGTTGTCCGTTGCAGACTCCATTGCAGTACGTCTTGCCGCCTGCTCAGAAGCGTAAGAATCCACTATCGCAGAATAAAGCATACCGCCTATATACTGCGGTATCATGCCGTCAAAGACCTCCTCAGGGGACGGGTCATAGATAGTTGACGGGTGCTTTCTTCCCCCCAGCTTGTCAAGATCCTCCACAGGAAGTATCTGCAAACTGCAAGGCTCCTGTGTCAGTGCCGACACGAATGTGGTATACACAAGCTCTACCTTGTCATAATCCCCATTTCTGAAGCCTGCGACAATATCTTCCACAATGTCTATAACAGTGTCAGCGTCAATGCTCTCCGCTATCTGCGGATATTTCCATACAAGGTCATAGTCACGCTTCTCAAAGAACTCAACAGCCTTTTTGCCCACAGCCATAACACAAAGCTGACCGCCTGATGACAGCACATCGTCAGCCTCTGCCTTAGCCATTTTCAGCACGTTGGAGTTAAATCCTCCTGCAAGTCCCCTGTCGCCTGCCACCACTATAAGCAGTGTGGAATTAAGAAACTTCTTTTTTGTATACACCGACTTGAAAGCTCTGTCGCAGGATATATCGCACATTGTCTTAAAAAGCGTTTCAAAGAACGGCTGAACTGCCACCGCCTTGTCTTTGGCACGTCTGAGCTTAGAAGCCGCCACAAGCTGCATGGCTTTTGTTATCTGCATGGTGCTTTCAACGCTTTTGATACGTCTTTTGACGTCTTTCATATTAGCTGTTGCCATCGCTCAGCGCTCCTTATCTACTTTGAAGAAACTTCTGTGAATACTCCGCAAGCACGTCCTTTATTGCCTGTTCATTCTCTTTTGTAAGCTCTCCTGTTTCTCTTATTGAAGAGAAAATATCAGGGTGGGTTTCATCTATATACACAAAAAGATCTTTCTCAAATTCAGCGATATCCTCAACTCTGATATTTTTCAGATAGTTGTTTACCACCGCATAGATTATAACCACCTGCTTCTCAACGTCCAGCGGTGAGGTCTTGCCCTGTTTGAGCACTTCCACTATACGTTCGCCCTGTGCAAGTCTTTCCTTAGTGTCCTTGTCAAGGTCAGATCCGAACTGCGAGAACGACTGCAATTCTCTATACTGCGAATACAGCAGTTTCAGCGAGCCTGAAACCTTTTTCATAGCCTTTATCTGTGCCGAACCGCCTACACGGGATACTGATATACCAGGGTTTACCGCAGGTCTGACGCCTGAGAAGAACAGCTCAGATTCAAGGAATATCTGTCCGTCAGTGATAGATATAACGTTTGTCGGGATATAAGCCGAAACATCGCCTGCCTGAGTTTCGATAATAGGCAGAGCGGTTATAGAGCCTCCGCCGTAGTCCTTGTTAAGACAGCAGGCTCTCTCCAAAAGTCTTGAATGAAGATAGAATACATCTCCCGGATAAGCCTCACGTCCTGTCGGTCTTTGGAGCAGCAGTGACATTGTTCTGTACGCCACAGCGTGCTTTGAAAGGTCGTCATAAACGCACAGCACGTCCTTGCCCTGCAACATGAAATACTCAGCCATTGCAACTCCTGCATATGGTGCTATATACTGCAAAGGCGCCATTTCAGAAGCCGTTGCCGATACAACTATAGAATAATCCATAGCCCCATGCTTAGAAAGGGTATCCACCACGTTTGCCACAGTAGACTGCTTCTGACCTATCGCCACATAGATACAGATAACGTCCTTGCCTTTCTGATTTATGATAGTGTCAAGTGCTATAGAAGTTTTACCTGTCTGTCTGTCGCCTATAATAAGTTCACGCTGACCCCTGCCTATCGGTATCATAGAGTCGATAGCCTTGATACCGGTCTGCAATGGTCTGTTTACTGATTGTCTTGTAATTATTCCGAAAGCAGGGCTTTCCACAGGTCTTGTTTCTGTTGTAAGCACAGCGCCCCTACCGTCGATAGGTGCACCGAGAGCGTTCACGACTCTGCCAAGCAGTGCGTCGCCAACAGGCACAGAAACTATCCTGCCTGTTCTCTTTACTCCAGACCCCTCTTTTATTCCGTCCTCAGAGCCGAGAAGTACACAGCCTACAAAATCCTGCTCCAAGTTCATTGCCATGCCGTATGTTCCGTTAGAAAATTCAAGAAGTTCGCCCGACATACACTTGTCAAGTCCATGAACTCTTGAAATTCCGTCGCCAACAGTGCAGACCATCCCCACATCGTCAAGCTCAAGCTTGCTGCGGTAGTCCTTGATCTGCTGTTTTATCAAGCCTGTTATTTCATCAGGACGTAATTTCATGTTAAAATACCGTTCCTTTCCTATGCAATGACCCCGTCGATCTGAGCCTTGATATCATCAAGCTTAGTTCTGACGCTGCCGTCTATTTCTGTGTCTGAATATCTCAGCACGATACCGCCCATAAGGCTTTTGTCCACCTTTTCCACAAGCACTATCTTTGCCCCCGAAACAGCCTCCAGCTTAGCCACAAGCTTGTCCCTGAGCCTTTCAGACAGAGGCATAGCCGTCACCGCAGTGACCTCTATGATATTATTATGCTTTTCATAAAGCTCCTTGAACTTTGCGCATATCTCAGGCAGAAAGCTTATCCTGCCCTTTTCGCTCACAAGGCAAAGAAAATTAAGCGTAACAGGCTGTATCCTGCCCATAAACACCTTTTCTAGCGCCGCCCTTTTCTCGTTCTCCGTTACCAGCGGTGACGCAAGCAGCTCCACATATTCCTCCTGACCCTGAGAGAAAAGTATATCCCTTATGCTCCCAAGCTCACCATAGACTTCATCAAGGCAGTTTTCCTCGCAGCACACCTCAAAAAGTGCATTGCCGTAAATATTCCCGATACTGTCTGCCATTACATCTCACCCACATTGTCAATGAACTTCTCGATAAGACGTTCGTTGTCCTCGCCTGTCATATCCTTTTCCACAACTGCCGCCGCAGCCGAGAAAGCAATATCGGTGATCTCGTTCTTGATCTGGTTGACAGCGATCTTCTTTTCTCTTTCGATCTCTCTTGAAGCGTTGTCCACAAGACCCTTCGCCTCAGTTCTCGCTTCGCTGATTATCTCGTCAGAACGCTGTTGAGCCTTTCTTGTTGCCGTCTGTATAATCTGTGCAGACTCCTCTTTTGCACCCTCTAATCTGCTTGTATACTCAGCTTCAAGCTTCTCGGCATTTTCTTTCGCCTCGTCAGCCTGCCTGTAAGTTTCCTTAACATCATTTTTCCTGTCCTCGATGACCTTGTTCACCTTATCGAACAGAAAATGCTTGAGCACCAAAAACAGTATAAGCGTATTGAGCAAAGTCGCAATTATCGTTGTCAGATCTATTGACAGAAACTCTGTCACATCGCCTGCTGCCAATACCATTTATCCAACCTCCCCTCCGCACCAATGCAGAGCAAATCTTGTTTGAAGCTTTTTATTAAAGCTTTCCGATAAATGGGTTAGCAAAGAGCAGGATAAGTGCAACAACGAATGCGTAGATACCTGTTGACTCAGCCATAGCAACGCCTATGAACATTGTTCTTGTGCAGTCGCCCTTAGCCTCAGGCTGTCTTGCGATAGCCTCGATAGTCTTTCCTACTGCGTAGCCCTCACCGATACCAGGTCCGATACCTGCGATCATTGCAAGTCCTGCGCCGATTGCTGAACAGCCAAGAAGAATAGCCTTTTCCATAATGATAAACCTCCGTTATTTACTATTTACATTTTTATACTTTTCCGCCAAAGCGGTAATTTACTCTGTTTCCGCAGCCGCACCAACGTTTACCATGGTGAGCATGGAGAAGATATAAGCCTGTATGCACCCTGAGAACAGGTCGAAATACACGCTGAGCACCGCAGGTATACCTACCTGAAATACACTGAACGCCCATGAGCCTGCCTCAAAAGTCAGTCCAAGCGCTGATGACAGTGAGCCAAGTGCACCATAAAGCAGTCCCGTTATTACCATGCCGCCTGCAACGTTGCCGAACAGACGGAACGCCATAGACGCAGGTGTAGCCACCTCGCCGATGATATTAAGCGGCAAAATGAAAGCCACAGGCTGAGCAAAGCTTTTAAGGTAGCCCTTGAAACCGTTCGCTTTTATCTTGTTGTATGTGATAAGCACGAATGTCATAAGAGCCCACGTTGCTGTAACATTGATGTCCGCAGTCATAGACCTCAGACCTATCATACTGATAAGAGCGCCAAACACCGCATAAATAAGCAGCGTAGCAATATAAGGGGCATACTTCATCATCTTAACGCCCATGTTCTCTTTGACCATGTTGTTGACGAAGTTCACAAGCATCTCCGCAACCACCTGACGCTTTTTCTCAGGCACTTTTTTCAAATCGTGTGTGAGCCACAAGCACAGTATCAGCACCGCAACTATAATAAGCCAGCCCATCACCACCGTTTCGGTGATCCTCAGACTGCCTATCTCAAACACTATCTTAGGGCCGTTTCCAATACCCGTCATTTATTTATCCCTTCTTTCTCTTATCTGTATGACATACAGAATTATCCTCGGATAAAACTGCGGCAGAAGTATCCCCACCGCACTCACAGCCTTCGTGAGCATAGCCCCCGCACAAAGCACAAAAAGCACTCCATACCTAGTCATGTAACACCCAAGCATTGTCCGCTTAGCCTTTTTGCCCTCAAGCTCCACAGCCTTTTCGCAGGTCACACCAAGGTAGTACATACAAAGGCACATATAGCCCCAGCCCAGTGCAAAGCCCGCAAGCTGCGTGATGTCAAAGCCCCACAGCAAAGTAAATGCCCAGAATACAACAGCCATAACACCGCCCCATAAGCATATTTTTTTCAGCAAGCCGCCAAGCTCAGAGCCTATATTTTTCACTTATTTTCTCCGATTTTCATAAAGAAATCCACCATAAATCTTTACATTTTCTTAATAGCAGAAAATATCTGCCTGATGTATTTCATTATACCACACAGCCCCACATTTTTAAAGAGCAAACCGCAAACTTAAACACTTATTTTACATGGATTTTACATTTCGTTCACAGCTAGTCAAACAATTAGTTAATTATGATTTGGCGTTAATAATTTATCAATAGTCAACCATTGACTTTTGACATTGTTTGAGTTTTGTCATACGATTTCACAATAAAAAACGGACTGCCGCAAGCCGAAATAATATCACGGCTGAGCAGTCCGCAAGCATATGTGCAGCTTATCTGATGATATCGTCAACAACGCTTTCTACAGTGCTTACAGTATCATCAATAATATCCGCACCACCGCTTACAGTGTCCTTGATACCATCGCCAACACGGCTCACAAGCGTGTCGCTGTCATCACGTCTGCTTGTTACCTCATTTTTAGAAGTTGTGGTCGCAGTAACGCCGGAAGATGTCGAACCTGAGTTATCGTCATTTCTTGAACAGCCTGCGAGCATAACACCGCAAAGACCAAGACAAGTTAGCATAGCGAACATTTTTTTCATAATTAAGTTCCTTTCAGTATAAGATATGCCATTTTAGGCTAATGCTATTATTTCTCGGAGATGAGGATATATTCATAAAAAAACAAAAAAGAGACGAGCTAAAAGCCCATCTCTTTGTCAGATCAAAAAATCAATAGAACCGCGATTTCTTTTTCTTGATAACGAAAATAACAGCACCGACAATAACCACCGCAACGACCACAATAACTACAATGCCTACTACTCCGATACCCTTTGAAGATTCAGCCTCAGATGACGAAGTGCTGCTCAGTCCGTTTGACTTAGGCTGTATCTTTAAGCCCTGCACGATCTCCTGTGCCTTTGCACTTTTATTGTAGCCATCGAGATTCATTACCTGAAGATCTACATCGTTCTTCTGCAACGGAGTATCTATTACAAGATTATCAATATAAAGCACATCTGTCTTATCCATTTTCTTTATAACCGGTATCTCAAATACGAACTTTGTTGCTCCGCACTTGTCAGGTACTGGTATAAGTGCTGTCGCATACTGAGTAACATTATTGCTTGCATCTGTATTTATTTCAAGCTGAACACTATTGCTGGTCACCTTTTTGTATTCCTCAGTACAAGGAAAAGCAAACACAGAATCTCCCATAAGCTTGCCCTGAGCGTCCTGATTTATCCTGTACTTGAAAGAAACCATACAGCCGTCAAAACAAGTCATACCAAAATCCTTGGCGTCGATCTCAACGCCCATCGTTATATAAGGCGCATCTTCAGAATCAGAGCCAGGATAAACCAAATTCTTATCGTCATCTCTTATAAGCGAAGCAAAAGTACAATAATCGCTTATGTCATTAGGCTGTGTTGCTGTTATCTTAAGGCTTGCACCCTGATAAGCATAGGTCTTTTCTTGGGATGCTCCCACTGATATCTTCTCACCGTCAGGAGTCACCTTGATATATCTCTCCCAATCCTTCATATCAAACGACAAGGACGGTGCTGAAGTATCTGTTGTAAGGATACTCTTGTCGGCATCATATTCAGGTATTTCAGCCTCACTGTCGGCATAAGCAGGCACAGCACAAACGCCAAGCATCATTATCGCTGATACCACGCCAAGTATTCTCTTTGATCTCATTTTAATTCTTATCCTCCCTTGATACTATTGTATGTAAACGCTTTCATAGCCGTTCACACAAGTATCGAAACGTTATAAAACCTGTCTCTTATACACATCTCCGAGCCCACGAGACGTAGAGGAATCTC
>ENA-OZLE01000536-OZLE01000536.1-human-gut-metagenome-genome-assembly--contig:-NODE-536-length-9265-cov-18.440608_pt1 | contig 9265 bp, 8 predicted proteins | sample MGYA00243858_ERZ653781 | MGnify/ENA primary metagenome ERZ653781 (study PRJEB26926, sample SAMN06164548) | human gut metagenome | biome: ENVO:00009003; feature: ENVO:2100002; material: ENVO:00002003... | reverse complement strand
AGATTCCTCTACGTCTCGTGGGCTCGGAGATGTGTATAAGAGACAGCTTTTAAAGTTATTCATTACTGACTATTATTGCATGCATAAACATCATCTGATTTCGAAGTGTCAAATGAAGATAAATCTTTTGGGCAGATTGTGAATCTTCGATTTTTTTAGTTATATTTGCAACGAATTGGTTTATTTAAGGTTTTTAGTCCTTGATAATACTTCTTGTTGCCATTCGATTGTATTGCTTTGCTGCTCATGGTATTGGGGCAAAAGTATCATTATTATAATAATCAAAGAAAGGATGAACATGGCAAATGTATTTCCTCCGTTTAAAATTGATATAGCTGGGGCTTTTTGTGTACCTCGTGCATTGAAGGATGTCCGCGAGCAATATCAGAACGGGCAGGTGAGCCGGCAGATATTGCAGGCTGTTGAAGATGCGGAAGTGCGCAGTCTGGTGGAACGGCTGGAGCTGGGAGGCATGAAGGTTGTTTCCGATGGTGGTTTCCGAAGTCGCGATTTTTTGGAAAGCTGGGAGGGTATTTGTTCCAAAGACGGCCGGCCTTTCTCCGAAGGCTCTCCTTTGGAGATTACAGGACGGCTCAGTTTGCTACGGCATCCTATTCTGGAAGAATTCGCATTTCTTGATTCCATTGTGGACGGAGGGGTGATGAAAAAACAGCATATCCCTTCGCCGGCAGAGGTTATGACCCAGATTATTCAACGTGTGGAGCGGACTCAGATAGAAACCGTTTACTCCGACATCCGGCTTTTGACGGATGATATTGCTTCCTGCTACAAATTTTTGCTTACCAAACTTTATGATGCAGGCTGCCGCTACGTCCAGTTCGACGGGGTACATTCGGTGATAATGGAAGATACCATCCGGCTCAACAACCGGGTTTTGCGTGAGTGTCCTGTAGGGATGTATGTTGCATTCCATGCACCGACGGACATGCTGGTGCAACTGCATGGGGCCGATGCTTATTTCCTGAATTACGACTGTGGCGCGTGCGACCGTAACCGTCTGCTCTGGTTCATACACGAGAAGGAAGCGGTGTTCGGTTTCGTGCTGTCCCATTATCCTCAGGAAGACGAGTTGGATGAATTGCAGGCAAAAACCGAAAGTGTATTGAACTATATTCCTTTGAAACGTTTCACTTTATGTCTGCCGGATGCCAATGCGCTTCTTTCGCCTTCGGAGGCCGATGAGGAGAAACAGTGGGAAACCGTAAGGTTGGGGATGGAAATGGCTGCGCGTATCTTCTCTTGAAAAACGCCGCATTCCATCATTCCGAATGCCACACTTCAGCAAGGGAAATACCACACTTCACAGAGGCAAATGCCATTGATTGGGCCTCGTGAAGTGTGGCATTTCGATTGACGAAGTGTGGCACTCCTCTTTTAGTCTCCGGTGTGTCCGGTTTTATTATTTGACAGCTTCGGCTATCTTTTCCTGAAGCTCGTCACCGTGCAGTCCGCGTGCAAGGATAGTTCCTTCACCGTCAATCAACACAGTGTGGGGGATGCTGCTTACGGCATAAAGCTGTGCGCCTTCGCAGTTCCAGTATTTCAGGTCAGACATTTGCGGCCACGTGATGTTCAGCTTCTTGATGGCTTCTTTCCATGCGTCAGCACTCTGGTCCAGAGATACGCCTACAATCTCGAAGTTCTTGTTCTTATATTTGGCGTAAGCTTCCACCAGGTTGGGCATCTCGCGACGGCAGGGGCCGCACCAGCTTGCCCAGAAGTCAACAAGGACAACTTTGCCCTTGCCTACGTAGTCGGACAGTTTTACCGTTTTTCCTTCCGGCGTCTGCATCTCGAAGTCTGTAAACTTCTGGCCTACGGCAGTGGCTTTCATCTTTTCAACGTTGTTCTTTATCTTGACGATGGCTTCGTCGTTGTCGTAAGCTGCAGGGATTTGGGGCATCAGCGGGTCGAGGTCTGCTACATCCATGTAGTAGTAGTTCTGCTTCAGCAGGAGTACACCCACCGGGTTGGTGATGTTCTTGTTGATGCCGGCTTTGATGGCGGATATCATGCTGTTTTCCAGATTTTCCATCTCTTTGCCTTTAGCCTCGCGTTGTTCGTCGGTCAGTGTGGTGTCCGACATGGATTCGTAGATGCTCATCATTTGTTTGTTCAGACCGTTGATTTGGGCTCTGATTTCCTGGTAGGCATCATTGTTGGCAGTACCGGTGGCAGAGTTGTTTTCCTGCGATAAGTTGATTTTAATCTTGCCGTTTTCCAGGAAGAAGTCGATGGCTGCGCCGTCTTTTCCTTCGGCTTTGTAGGAGATGTAGCGGTTGACAGCAGTATCTTGTGTACCCTTGAAGGTAAATGTTCCATCTTTGATGACAGCAGAGTCCAATTTTACGAATTGGCGTCCTTCCACGGTTTCCAGATATACGGTGTCGCCGTCGGCTGCACCCTCTACAGTTCCGGTTACGGTGTAACCGTTGTTTCCACTGTTACAAGCTGTAAATACAGCGGCTACAGCGAGCAGATAAGTAAACTTTTTCATTGTTTGTTTTTTTAATGAATAATTATAGCTGCAAATATAGTAATAAAAAATCCCCTCCGATATGAACCGGAGAGGATTTTTATAGTTTTAATCCCATTTTTAGCGATAACGCTGTGCTTACTATTATTCGGCAGCAGCTTCTTCAGCAGCAGGGGCTTCTTCGGCAGGTGCTTCGGCAGCGGCTTTTGCAGCAGCTTCAGCAGCTTTCTTTTCAGCCAGTGCTTTTGCTTTTTCTTCGTTTATCTTCTTTTCAGCTTCCAGACGTGCTTTTGCTTCAGCTTTCTTAGCTTCGTCTTCCTTAGCCTTCAGAGCAGCCAAACCGCTTTGTTTGTTGTTCTTCCAGGCTTCGAACTTAGCATCAGCTTCAGCTTCGCCGAATGCGCCTTTCGCTACACCGCCCAGCAAGTGCTTCTTCATGTAAACACCTTCGCGAGAGAGGATGTTACGAACTGTGTCAGTAGGTTGTGCACCCTTCAACACCCAGTCAAGTGCGCGGTCGAACTTCAAATCTACTGTGGCAGGATTGGTGTTAGGATTGTAAGTACCAATCTTCTCAATAAATTTACCATCACGTGGTGCTCTTACGTCTGCAATAACGATAGAGTAGAAAGCGTAGCTCTTACGTCCATGTCTTTGCAATCTGATTTTTGTTGCCATTTAATTAAAATGTTTTTAGTTAATGATTTGAATTATGCTACTATCTCGTAATAGCGAGTGCAAAGGTAAGAAAAGATTTTGAGTTTTGAGTTATGAGTTATGAGTTATTTGTTGGCACGAGGGGTGTTTTTTTAAATGTTCACACAACGTCACCCATAACTCATCACTTGTCACCCATAACTCATCCTTCTCCCGAGTATTTCCTGGGGTATCTCAGCAGAATGGCGAGTATGGCACATGTTCCCATGCAGAAGGGGTAATACAGGTTTCCGATGATGCTGATGGGTGAAATGCCGGCAAGTCCGGAGGCTATCAGCATTTGCGCTCCGTAGGGGATGATTCCTTGCACGAGGCATGAGAAGGTGTCCAGTATGCTGGCTGTTTTCCGGCGGTCCAGGTGGAAGCGGAGGGCGATGTCCTTGGCTATGGGGCCGGTGGTGATGATGGCAATGGTGTTGTTGGCGGTGCAGAGATTGGCGATGCCGACCAGGGCGGCGATGCTGAATTCGGCTCCCCGCTTGCCGCTGACGTGGCGGGTCAGCCGGGAGATGATGAAGTCGATGCCGCCGTTGTAGCGGATGGTCTCGAGCATGCCTCCGGCCAGCAGGGTGATGATGATGAGCTCGCCCATGCCGGTGATGCCCGTTCCCATGGCTCCGAACCAGTCGAAGAAGGCGGTACCGGTATAGATACCGATAATTCCAGTAGAGAGGATGCCCAGCAGCAGTACCAGCATGACGTTGACACCTGCTACGGCCGTGCCCAGCACGATGAGGTAGGGGATTACCTTTATCCACTCGATGGTCTGCACTTGGGGCGGGGCGGAGACGGACAGTCCTTGAAAGATGTAGATGCCCAGCACGACAAGCGCTGCGGGGACTACAATCATGAAGTTGACGCGGAACTTGTCCCTCATCACGCAGTCCTGCGTCTTGGTCGATGCAATGGTGGTGTCGGATATGAAGGAAAGATTGTCTCCGAAGAACGAGCCTCCCACCACGATGGCGACCATGTAGGGCAGGTCGATGCCCGTCTTTTCCGCCAGTCCCACGGCTACGGGAGTCAGTGCGACGATAGTTCCTACGCTTGTTCCTATCGAGAGGGAGATGAAGCAGGCGGCAATGAAGATGCCCGCCAGTAGCAGGTTGTCCGGCAGTATATGTAAGGTCAGATTTACGGTCGCATCAATGGCGCCCATCTGCTTGGCGCTTTGGGCGAATGCTCCTGCAAGGATGAATATCCATACCATCAGCATGATGTTCTTGTTGCTGGCGCCTACGGAAAACTGATAGATGCGCTGTTCCAGATTCAGGCCGCGCGTGATGGCGATGGCATAGCAGGACGAGGTGAGGAAGGCTACCGTGATGGGGACTTTATAGAAGTCGTTCACCAGGAGCGAGGTCACCAGGTAGAGGCAAAGGAACACCGCCAACGGGCTGAGTGCCCACCAGCCGCCTTTGGTTTTAGGGGTTGTATCGGTTGTTGCTGACATAGTTGTATTGTTTGGTTGAGATTAATGTTTCACCACAGATTTCTATCTTTCAATCAATTCCATGTTAATCGGTGTTATCTGTGGTGAAATCAATTCCGTCGCAAAGGTAACAAAAACAAAGGGCGGCACAAAATGGTTTTGTCCCGCCCTCCATATATCAGCCTTTAATTTTCAATTTACAAAGTTACTCCGGTCTTGAAGATGGCTATTTCCTTGTAGCCTTTCTTTTCGTTGTTCACGAATTCACCGCTTGCTACTTTGATGATATACTCGATGAAGCGTTCGCAGGTTTTCTTCATCGGTTCGTTCTCGACGATAACTCCGGCGTTGAAGTCTATCCAGCCCGGCTTGTTCTTTGCCAAAGTGGAGTTGGTGGAAATCTTCATGGTCGGCACATAGGTTCCGAAGGGCGTTCCGCGTCCTGTGGTGAACAGCACCATGTGGCATCCGCAAGAGGCAAGGGCAGTGGCGGCTACAAGGTCGTTTCCCGGAGCAGACAGCAGGTTCAGTCCCTTTACTTTCAGGCGTTCGCCATACGGAAGTACCCCTTCCACGTAGTTTGTGCCGCATTTCTGTGTGCATCCCAAGGCTTTGTCCTCCAATGTCGAGATGCCTCCCACCTTATTTCCCGGAGACGGGTTTTCACCTACCGGTTCACCGTGTGAAAGGAAATATTCCTTGAAGTCATTAATCAGCTTCACCGTGTCCTCAAACAGCTCTTTGGTGCGGCAGCGGTTCATCAGGATGGTTTCTGCACCGAACATTTCCGGCACTTCCGTCAGTACGCTGGTACCGCCTTGTGCTACGAGGAAGTCGGAGAACATGCCCAGTAGCGGATTGGCGGTGATACCGGAGAAACCGTCCGAACCGCCACACTTCAGGCCTACGCGCAGTTCGCTTAAGGGAATATCCTCGCGCTGGTCCTGGATGGCTTTGGCATAAAGTTCGCGCAGCAGCTTCATTCCTTCTTCGTATTCATCGCCCACCTTCTGAGTCATCATAAACTTTACGCGGTCCTGGTCATAGTCTCCCAGGAACTCGCGGAACACATCCGGCTGATTATTCTCGCACCCCAAGCCTACCACGAGTACGGCTCCCGCATTGGGATGCAGCACCATGTCGCGGAGGATTTTCTTTGTATTCTCGTGGTCGTCGCCCAACTGGGAGCAGCCGTAGTTATGGGGATAAGCCATGATGGCATCCACGCCCTTTCCGCCCGTTTCGCGGCGCAGGCCTTCGGCAAGCTGGTTGATGATTCCGTTCACGCAGCCCACTGTCGGAATAATCCATATCTCGTTGCGCACACCTACGTCGCCGTTCTTACGTTTGTACCCTCTAAAGGTCAGGTTTGGCGCGCCGGTATTGAGGTTTAGAGTTGTAGTATTGAGGTCTACGTTGACGGGGTTGTATGTGTATTCCAGCAACCCGGACAAGTTGGTCTTGATATTGTTTTCATTCATCCAGTCCCCCTGCTTCTGCGCTTTCCGGGCGTGGCCGATGGGATATCCGTATTTAATGACGTTTTCGCCTTCCGCAAAATCTTTCAGTGCGAATTTGTGTCCGGCAGGAACATCCTCGTTCAGGGTGATTCCCTTTCCGTCCACCGTGAGTTTTTCACCGGCCGGGAGTGCTGTGATAGCCACTGCAACATTGTCGGCAGGGTTGATTTTCAGGTACTTTGCCTCCATCTTTTAAAATTTTCCATTTACCATTTACAATGTACAATTTGGCTGCGCTGCATTAGTATTAGTCCCCTTCCGCATGGCCGAATTGTACATTGTAGATGGTACATTGTACATGCAACTATTTATTGTAATAAAACTCTATATTCTCCTTCGTCAGCAAGTCAATCGGCATGAAGTTTTCCCTTGTGATTTCCTTCTTCAGAATCAGGTATTCGCACAAAGCCTTGATGCCGTCGAATCCTTGCAGGGTGGGCTGCTGTGCTATGAGGAAGAAGATGCTTCCCTGCTTCAGGCAGTCTACGTTGCGTTGCAGCAGGTCATAGCCCATCAGGTTGAAGCCCTTTTTCTCTTTCTTCAGCAGGTATTCCCCGATGATGTATGCTTTGGAGTTGAAGGTGATTCCGTTCTTTACGGTAGGATGCTCTTGGAAGAACTCGTCCAGCATCAGTGTGTCTTCGCTGTCGCGCTTGGCATGCAGGTCCAGTTCCCAGATGCGGCAGGCGGGATGATGCTCCTGCATGTATTCGCGGAAACCTATTTCGCGGCGTTCCTGCTGGTTCGACCCCACGATGCCTTCATTTATCTTGCGGAAGATGACGATTTCCTGCGCGTCTTCTCCGGCAAGCAGCATCAGCATGCGGGCGGCAAAATATCCGCTCTGGTGCGAGTTCTGCCCGTAGAAGGAGAGGGCGGGCTCTTCCTTTATGTTGGAGTCTATATATATATAAGGTATATTATGTTGCGTCAGCTCATCCGTGAAGGGCTTGGTGTATTGCGGAACGGTGGGGGCAAACATCACTCCGTCCGGCTCCAGTGCCAGAATCTGTCCGGAGGCTTCCGCGAATGAATGATAGTCATACGGGTCATAGTAGGAGAGGTGCACAGCCACGTTGAAATCAGAGTAAGTCTCTACGGCGTTGTGTATGCCTGTCTCCACGTCTGTCCAGTATTCGCCTTTCTCGTGCAGTGGCAGCAGGCAGGCAAATGCGTACTTCTTGTTCGAAGCCAGTGCGCTGGCATACATATTGGGCTGGTAATCCAGTTGTTTCAGGATTTCTTCCACCCGCTTCCGGCTGGACTCGGACACACCGCTACGCCCGTGAATCACACGGTCGACGGTTCCCACGGATACATCGGCCATCTTGGCGATATCCTTTATTCTGACTCTTTCCATCTGTATATTTACGATTTAACGATTTACGATGTACGATTGATGTTGCTTTGGCTACGATTCTACAATGTAATCTCAATCGTCTAATCGTAAATCGTCCCATCGTACATCTTCTTGTGCTCGCACACAATTATAATCTTAATATTTTCGATACAAATATATGATAATTTTTTGTATTTCAAAAATTGTTGTATCTTTGTGCCCGTACACGAAGACTGTGAAGAACGAATATTATTTTGATTTACTCTCCATAGTTTCAGGTGTTTAAGTTCTGTTTATACCTCGAAATGATAAATTGAAAGGAAACAAATTAATTTCATATTAAAATAAAACATAGAAAGATTATGGGAAAGAAAGTAGTTACATTAGGTGAAATCATGCTGAGGCTGTCTACTCCGGGAAACACCCGTTTTGTGCAGTCCGACTCTTTTGATGTGGTATATGGCGGCGGCGAGGCCAACGTGGCTGTCAGCTGTGCCAACTACGGACATGATGCTTATTTTGTAACCAAGTTGCCGAAACATGAAATAGGCCAGTCGGCTGTCAACGCATTGCGCAAGTATGGCGTAAAGACGGATTTCATTGCGCGTGGTGGTGACCGTGTAGGTATCTACTATCTTGAGACCGGTGCTTCCATGCGTCCCAGTAAGGTAATCTATGACCGTGCACACTCTGCCATTGCCGAGGCAGATGCGGCAGACTTTGATTTCGATGCCATCATGGAAGGTGCAGACTGGTTCCACTGGTCAGGTATCACTCCCGCCATCTCCGACAAGGCCGCCGAGTTGACCCGCCTGGCTTGCGAGGCTGCCAAACGTCACGGCGTTACGGTGTCGGTAGACCTCAATTTCCGTAAAAAACTCTGGACCAAAGAAAAAGCCCAGTCCATCATGAAGCCTTTGATGCAGTATGTGGATGTCTGTATCGGCAATGAAGAGGATGCTGAACTCTGTCTGGGCTTCAAGCCCGATGCAGACGTGGAAGGCGGCAAGACGGACGCTGAAGGCTACAAGGGAATCTTCAAGGCGATGGCGAAGGAATTCGGCTTCAAATACGTAATCTCTACGTTGCGCGAGTCTTTCTCCGCTACCCACAACGGCTGGAAAGCAATGATTTACAACGGCGAGGAATTCTACGAGTCAAAGCGTTACGACATCAATCCTATCATCGACCGCGTAGGTGGCGGCGACTCTTTCTCAGGTGGTATCATCCACGGCCTGCTGACAAAACCCAACCAGGGTGCCGCCCTCGAATTTGCAGTAGCCGCTTCCGCCTTGAAGCACACTATCAACGGTGACTTCAACCTTGTTTCCACAGAAGAGGTAGAAGCGCTGGCAGGAGGGGATGCAAGCGGACGAGTACAACGCTAAGCTCATTTACGATTTGACGATTTACGATGTACGATTGAAATTACTTCTACAGTGAACTCGGAGGAATTGAAAATACGATTGAAGGTGTTCTCTTTGAGAATAATCAAGATGGTAGATTGTATGCCTAATCGGATTTCGTCAATGGCTATAGCTAAACAAATAGTACGTTCAGGGACTTCACCTGCTGCCAATTATAGGGCAGCTTGTTTGGGAAAGTCTGATAAGGATTTTCTGAATAAACTGAAAATGGTAGAGGAAGAACTGGATGAAACTATACACTGGTTGGAAATTATTGCTGAAAGTGAGATGATTCCTGCTAATAAACCTGTCTCTTATACACATCTGACGCTGCCGACGATATGCAGTGTGTAG
>ENA-OZLE01000500-OZLE01000500.1-human-gut-metagenome-genome-assembly--contig:-NODE-500-length-9780-cov-7.643393_pt1 | contig 9780 bp, 9 predicted proteins | sample MGYA00243858_ERZ653781 | MGnify/ENA primary metagenome ERZ653781 (study PRJEB26926, sample SAMN06164548) | human gut metagenome | biome: ENVO:00009003; feature: ENVO:2100002; material: ENVO:00002003... | reverse complement strand
GTACAATGAGCTCAAGCTAGATAATATTTACATACAAAACAAGGTCTGTCAGTATAGCTGACAGACCTTGTTTTTATTATATTTTTGTAACTTTTCAGTACCTTCACAGCTGCGCAAGACTCTCAATAGCCTTGTCATCAAGAATAACTTTTGCATGCTCCATAAGAAAAGCCCTTTTGTCAGCCCCTGCAATGATATCATCTGCATACTCATCTGCTATGACAGACATCTTTTCAAGCTCATGCTCATCATAGCCCGATAAATCCATGCTCATAAAGTACTCTCCCTCAAACTTAAAGAGCTGTGAGAATGGCATTGGCAGTCCTTTAATCATCTTTGCAAATCTGACAGCCACATCAAATTTTTCAAAAATGAACATTACAACAGACACCATATCCTGCTTTTTTGCAGTTGTCCTGCCTTTTTTATTTTTCTCATTCTCTGCAGCCTCGGCCGGCAGCGAATTAAGCAGTCCATTAACGATATCTTTAAGATGCTCCATCATGCCCTCAGTAGCAGGATGTTCAGAAAATGTCAGAGAAAGTGTGTGATCCGCCAAAAAATCTGCTCTCACAGTCTTGATTCCCGAATTAAAATCAGTTCCAAACTCTTCTGAAGCCATGTCAAATATCTGGTTCATGAATTCCTGGGTGCGCTCGCCATTGCTCATAATTTCATCCATTGTATATCCCAGATCATATATTTCTTCTTCTGAAATAACACATTTTATAGTGTGTTCACCTATTCTTGAAAACTCCATAACAAGCTTCACCTACTTTCTTTTTAGCTTTTGTCTGATACGGGATAGTGCATTGTCAATTGATTTGTCTGATTTTCCAAGCATACGCGCTATCGATGTATAATTATTTCCTTCCAGATACAATTGTAGCACTTTTTTCTCCATATTACTCAGTTTATTCCACAATTGTTCCTTAAATTCCTTAAATTTTTCCTTCTCTATGAGAAGCTGCTCAGGACTTGCAATATCATCTTGCAGTATTTCTTCAAACTCCGTACCATCACTGTCACTCTGCGAAAAGGATATATATGTGTTAAGCGGCATATGTTTCTTTCGGTTTGAAGCCTCAAGCGCCGAGCTAAGCTGCCTTGTGATGCATAGCTGTGCAAAACTGTAGAAAGATGCTTCCTTGTCGCTCTTATAGTCTCTGACCGCTTTAAACAGGCCAATCATGCCCTCCTGAATAAGGTCATCATTCTCACCGCCTATCAGGTAGAGTGCATTCGTCTTTTTACGCACAAGCGGCTTATACTTTTCCAATATATAGTCCATGATTTCATTGTTGTCACCATGGTCATTTTTGTCATTATGAATCCTCATAATAAGCTCTTCATCCGTATATGCGCTGTAATCTTCCACTATATGCTTCCTATTCTATAAATATACAATTCATAATACACACCACTCATCCCGCGACATGTAATCTACTTTCCACTCTTAAGTCTCTGTCTGACTATCTCATATGCAAGCACGCCTGTCGCAACCGATGCGTTCAGTGAGTCAATATCGCCCACCATAGGAATAGAAGCTGTCATATCACAGTTTTCCTTTACAAGCTTGCTGACTCCGTCACCCTCATTGCCTATTACAAGACCTATAGGACCTGTGAGGTTTAAGTCATACATGGTAGTGCCACCCATATCAGCACATACAAACCACATGCCCTTTTCCTTAAGCTCCTTTATAGTATTTGAGATATTGGTAACCTTGGCAACAGGTGTATAGTTTATCGCACCTGCAGACGTCTTTGCCACTGTAGGAGTAAGTCCCACTGCACGCCTTTTTGGTATGATGATGCCATGTGCACCCGCCTGATTTGCGGTACGGATTATTGCACCAAGATTGTGTGGATCTTCTATACCGTCAAGTATGATGATAAAAGGCGGCTCGCCCTTTCTTTCGGCATTTTCCAGTATGTCCGAAACCTCGGCATACTCATATGCTGCTGAAACTGCAATGACACCCTGATGCTTGCCTGTCTCAGACATCTGATCAAGTCTTTCCTTTGCAACATAGTTTATGATTGCATCATGCTTTCTGGCCTCTCTTGTGATTGACTTTATTGGTCCGTCCTGACAGCCGTCAAGCACAAAAAGCTTGTCTATTGTCTTTCCTGAACGGAAAGCCTCCAGCACAGCATTTCTGCCCTCTATATAATTCTCATGAAATTTTTCTTTATTGTTGTTATCCATATTTTCCTCTTATTTTGTGCTATATTTCAATTCCTAAAAGCTCCACTCCAAGCTTAGTGAGTGAAACAACCCTCTCAAAATCATCCTTCAGATAAAGATAGCCCATGACCGCCTCAAGCCCTGTAGCCTTCCTGTAATCAGCCATTGTAGCGTTTTTTGCCATGGAAGGCGACTTGGCATTGCGCCCCCTGTGATACACATCACTCTCCTCCTCTGTCAGATGAGGTAAAAGTGCCTCTATCATGAGAGCCTGCGTATGTGCCTTTACTATATTACTTGTGTGCTTATGAAGCAGATTTGCCTTTGTATTGCCTTTTCCCACCACAACTGAGCGGATGACAATATCAAATATGCCATCACCGATATATGCAAGTGTAAGCGGCGAGTATGTCCTTATATCAACATCCTTTATTCCAAACTGTTCCTTAATATATGAGTCTATCTTCATACTATACAAGCTCCCATTTTACTCCCTCTCTGGTATCCTTTATGGCAACCCCCTTTGCCAGAAGCTCATCTCTTATGGCATCGGCTGTCGCAAAATCCTTTGCCTTTTTAGCGGCTGCACGCTCTGCAATTTTATCATTGATAAATGCCTCAAGCTCACTGTCTACAGATGACGATGCCTCAAGTAAGGCCTTTCCTGATTCCCTAAGTCCCAGATCAAGTACCTGCTCAAAGTCATCGATAAGTGCAAGCTTTGTCCTGTCTGAGATATCAGCCTTAAGCACATCATACACTATGGTTATAGCCATTGATGTATTCAGATCATTTGAAACTGCATCAGTAAATTTCTTCTTAAAGTCAGCAAAAGCTGTCTCATCTATATCACCCTCATCCTTAAGCTCTGCCACACGCTTTGCAATCTTATTGTATGCCGCAACTGCATTGTCGAGCGCATCAAACGAAAACTCGAGAGGCTTTCTGTAGTGTGACTGTAAGCAGAAGAATCTGTAGGCAAGCGGATTGTAGCCCTTCTCCTGAAGCACCGAAACTGTGAGGATTGCACCCTTCGACTTGCTCATCTTGCCGGCTCTGTCATTTAAGTGATTGACATGGAACCAGCACTTGCACCAGTCGTGTCCCAGATAGCTCTCTGACTGTGCAATCTCATTGGTGTGATGTGGGAAAATATTGTCCACACCGCCACAGTGGATATCCACGTACTCTCCGAGATGCTTCATGCTGATGCATGAGCACTCTATATGCCAGCCCGGATATCCGACGCCCCATGGGCTGTCCCATTTAAGAGCCTGGTCCTCAAACTTAGACTGTGTAAACCAGAGTACGAAATCATTTTTATTCTTCTTGTTTACATCCTCCTCGACATCATCTCGCACTCCAACCTGAAGCTGTTCCTTCTCTACTGCTGAAGAGAACACAAAATAATCATCAAGCTTTGATGTATCGAAATATACATTGCCTCCTGCAAAATAGGCATAGCCCTTCTCGATAAGCACCTCCACCATATGGATGAATTCCGGAATACAGTTGGTTGCAGGCTCTACGACATCAGGCATCCTGTTGTGTACAGCCGTGAAATCCTTGAAAAAGGCGTCCGTGTACTCCTTTGCCACCTCCATGACGCTCTTATGCTCACGCTTTGCGCCCTTTAGCATCTTGTCCTCTCCGGTATCTCCATCACTTGAGAGGTGTCCCACATCAGTGATATTCATGACACGCTTTACATCATAGCCCACATAGCGAAGTGCCTTCTCGAGCACATCCTCCATGATGTATGAGCGGATATTTCCGATATGTGCAAAATGGTAAACTGTAGGTCCACATGTATACATGCCGATTTTGCCGTCAACACGCGGAACAACAGTATCAATCTGTCTTGTGAGTGTATTGTAAAACTTGAAATTGTTCTCCATTATTTATATCTCCTTTTGGATGATTTATAACTATCTTTTTATTTTAGCATGTTTTCCCTATATATTCAAATCAATCAGTCTGACAGCCGCTACAGCCGCTGCAGCCGCCTCCGACCTGCATACTTGCCTCATAGAGACCTGTAAGTGAGCAGATTGCCTGTGATGCAATCCCCTCCTCGCGGCCTGTAAAACCAAGCCACTCCTCGGTCGTCGCCTTTATATTTACCTGCTCCTTTGCGATTTGCAGCGTATCAGCCACATTCTGCTCCATCTGCTCAATATACGGACGAAGCTTCGGCTTTTGTGCAATTACTGTCGCATCTATGTTTTCTATCACATAGCCTTTTTTTGCAATGAGGTCTCTCACATGCTCTAAAAGCTTAAGACTCGAAATACCCTCATATGCCGGGTCTGTATCCGGGAAATGCTTTCCGATATCGCCAAGTGCCGCTGCACCCAAGAGTGCATCCATTATCGCATGCAACAGTACATCGGCATCCGAGTGGCCTAACAGCCCAAGTGTATGTGGAACCTTCACTCCTCCTAAAATCAAATCTCTGCCCTCAACAAGCTTGTGCACATCATAGCCCATTCCTACTCTCATATATCGTCTCTCTTTCTATCAGATACAACACCTCATGTTATTGCCAACTGTCATTGCTCTGTATTTTGATTTTTTAAATATAGTATACCTTATTTCTCCTGTTGCGCCAAGATATTATTTTAAGCTATTTTCAAATAAAAGACCGCCCCGGACAAACCGGAGCGGTCTTTATTAAAATGGAAATAGTCCATTAAATGCTTATGCAAGTGCTGCAGTGATGATAGCCATTGAGTAAACCTCTCCTGCATTACATCCACGAGAAAGGTCATTGATTGGAGCATTGAGTCCAAGTAAGATTGGTCCATATGCTTCGAAGTTACCCATTCTCTGTGCGATCTTGTATCCGATGTTTCCTGCGTTGATATCAGGGAAGATAAATGTGTTTGCATGTCCTGCTACTACTGAATCAGGGCACTTTGTACGGGCTACACGAGGTGCAACTGCTGCGTCAAACTGAAGCTCTCCCTCGATAGGAAGGTTAGGATATTTCTCCATAGCCTTGTGAGCTGCGTTTCTCATCTTGTCAACGTCCTCGCCCTTTCCTGAGCCAAGTGTTGAGTAGCTTAAGAATGCAACCTTTGGATCGATACCGAAGATCTTAGCACACTCTGCTGATTCTCCTGCGATCTCAACAAGCTCATCCTCTGTAGGATGGATGTTTATAGCACAGTCGCTCATTGCAAGCACCTCATTCTCACCTGTTGCAGATGGACGAACAAGGATAAAGCATGAAGATACGATTGTGTTGCCAGGCTTTGTCTTGATAAGCTGTAATGCCGGACGAACTGTATCTGCTGTTGAGTATGTAGCTCCTCCGAGAAGCGAGTCTGCGATACCCATCTTTACAAGCATTGTTCCAAAGTAGTTAGCTGATGAAAGAATTCCCTTAGCCTGCTCCGGTGTAACACCCTTGCTCTTACGAAGCTCGCAGAATAATTCAACCATCTCATCCATACGATCAAAGTTCATAGGATCTATAATCTCTGCTCCACGGATATTGAAACCGCTCTTCTCAGCGCTTGCACTAATCTTCTCAGGATCTCCGACAAGGATAGGATGTAAGAAGTTGCTTGCAAGTAAACGCGAAGCTGCCTCAAGGATACGTGGATCCTCTCCCTCTGTGAATACGATTTTCTTTGGGTCTTTCTTTAATATTTCGATTAACTGACCAAATCCAAACATGATAATGTCTCCTTTATGTATATTATTTATTATTTAAAACTATATCTGGTTTCACACCACTGACTATAATATACTTATTTTTCTCGAATATCAATAATTGTTAAAAGGTTGTCAAGATGTTCGCGAAAAAATCCAATCCATGATATTTCATGGCACAATAAAAGGAACCGGATTAATATTTTCCGATTCCTTTTATAATGATCACTATTTATTCGTTTAAGGAGTATTTATCATGCAAAACTGTTTACTCTGCAAGTGCCTTAAATGCCTCATCAAGATCCTCAATTATATCATCCACATTCTCAGTTCCGATTGAAAGACGGATTGTGTTTGGCTTGATGCCCTGATCTAAGAGCTCTGCTTCATTGCACTCTGAGTGTGTGGTAGAAGCCGGATGTATAGCAAGTGACTTAACATCAGCTACGTTTGCAAGCAGTGAGAAAAGCTCAAGATTGTCAATAAATTTCTGCGCTTCCTTTGCTCCACCCTTAATCTCGAATGTAAATATAGAACCGCCTCCGTTAGGGAAGTATTTCTTGTAAAGTTCCTGCTGCTCTTTATCCTCTGAAATAGATGGATGATTAACCTTCTCTACGAGTGGCTGATCCTTTAAGTACTGAACTACCTTGAGTGCATTCTCAACATGACGCTCCACACGAAGCGAAAGTGTCTCAAGTCCCTGAAGGAAGATAAATGAATGAACAGGCGAAATTGTTGCTCCTGTATCACGAAGTAAAATTGCCCTGATATATGTCGCAAATGCTGCCGGTGCGCAATCCTTTGCAAAGCTTACTCCGTGGTATGATACGTTTGGCTCTACAAGCCATGGCCATTTATCATTCTGTGTCCAGTCGAATTTACCGCTGTCAATTATAACTCCACCAATTGTTGTTCCGTGTCCACCGATGAACTTTGTTGCTGAGTGAACCACGATATCAGCACCGTACTCAATCGGACGGACAAGATATGGTGTAGCAAAGGTATTATCTACGATAAGTGGGATTCCTGCCTCATGAGCGATATTTGCAATTTTTTCGATATCTACTACCTCTGAGTTTGGATTTCCGAGTGTCTCGATTTCAATAGCTTTTGTATTCTCTTTGATAGCAGCCTTGATTCCATCATAATCGAATGGATCTACGAATGTAGCCTCAATTCCGTAATCAGGAAGTGTGTGTGCCAAGAGATTGTATGTACCGCCGTAGATATTCTTTGCTGCAACGATATGGTCACCTGCGTGTGCTACTGCCTGGAAAGCATATGTGAGTGCCGCTGCTCCGGAACCAACAGCAAGTGCTGCCACGCCACCCTCGAGTGCTGCAATTCTTCTCTCGAATACATCCTCTGTAGGGTTTGTCAGTCTGCCGTAGATATTTCCTGCATCTCTGAGTCCGAATCTGTCTGCAGCATGCTCACTGTTATGGAACACATATGATGAAGTAAGGTAGATTGGAACTGCTCTCGCATCTGTAACCGGATCAGGTGTTTCCTGTCCTACATGTAACTGTAATGTCTCAAATTTTAAATTTCTGTCTGCATAATGTTTCTTGCTCATATTAATATCCTCCTATTAATGATATGTTAATGTTATTGGTTTTTAATTTTAATTCCGGGATGCTGTTCCCTTGAACTAATCATATCATATCATCTTTCTAGGAAAAGTGTTAATACTTATAACTAAGAGCTTGCTATAAATATATTTTATAAGCAATTGTTTTCCAAAACATCAGAAAGCTCTCTAGTAGCTGCACCAACATCCATGTTATTTACTGCATAATCACATATCTGGCGGTTGCGTTTCTCTGCATCTATCGACAGAATACGCAGTGTCTTTTCTTCTATTGAGTAATCCTGTTCTATGATATCCCGAATTAAAAGCTCCTTATCACGTGCCACATACACTATAACAGTAGGAAAATGGCGCTTCATGGCAATGGCGCCGCACATGTCAAGCGGCATCACGACAAAGTGTCCCTTTGCAAGCACCGCCTCTATATCCTCCATTTTAGTGCCATACTGTATTCCTGCGTATCTTGTCTTTTCAAAGAAATCCTGCGCATTAAACTCATCCTCCGTCAGGTACCTATGCTTATCTCCGGGCTTGGTACAGTATGTTTTCGGATTCTCAAACTGCTCCATGGCGCACAGGCTGTCTGAGAGCGCTGTTTTTCCTGAGCCTGATGGTCCGACAAGCGCCACAACTGACGGATTCTTTATATTTTTATTTCTATATAATGACGCATTTATTATCTGCTCCACGAGATATACAAACTCTGTGATATTATTGACCGATAACAGTCCTGTCATTTTTGAATTCCACGGCTTTCGCATGAGCACAGGATATGTGGCCGGTGTCTCAAGCACATTGTGTATGGCATCATCTAAAATAATATCAAACTGCACAAGATTTTTTGCATTGCCAAGTATGATATTTTCTGTCGGAAAATCAGGAAATGCCTCCATTATCTGGCTCGCCCTCACTCCCATGAAGCCCGGTGCCACCGCCGTGATAAAATATACCTCTCCGATATCCATGAGCTTTCTTATCATCCGCTTTGTCTCTTCTGTAGGCTTCTGCCTCTCGTAAAGTGTATTATCCCGGTAAAATTCCTTTATGACAGAGGCTCTGCCGGTATTCTCCCAGGAATCTATATCCTCCAATTCAAGCGGTGGGGTGATATTATATTTTTTGTTTGCCATATCTATGGCTATGCTGTTGAATGGGGCTGTCACATCATCCCAGTCAAGTCCTATTTTAGGTCTTATCATGCTTATCCCTTTCTGTTTCGTAACTATTTATAACAAAAAGACCTGCAACAACTGCAAGTCTTAACAAGTAGCGAGGGAGAGACTCGAACTCTCAACCTCCCGGGTATGAACCGGACGCTCTAGCCAGTTGAGCCACCTCGCCATATTTGATTGATACCTTTAAAAGGATGGGACCTACAGGGCTCGAACCTGTGACCCTCTGCTTGTAAGGCAGATGCTCTCCCAGCTGAGCTAAACTTCCACAAGGTGTCGCCATCAGCGACGGGTTATATAATACAATAACTTTCCCGAAAAGTCAACACCTTTTTTCAATTTTATTTGGATTTTTTTAGCAGGTCGTTTAACTGCTCCGGTGTGAAGCTGTAAGTCTTGTCGCAGAAGTGGCATTCCACCTGAATATCCTCCCCTGCGTCGATCATCTGGCGCAGTTCTTCTTCCCCGGCGGTGAGCAGCGCCGTCTCCACCCGCTCCCGGGTGCAGTTGCAGCGATAGGCAATTGGATATTCGTCCAGTTTGTCGATTTTCAAGGTGCCCATAGCCTTGGCGGCCATCTCGTCTACCGTCAGCCCCTGTGCCAGCATGGTGGTCACCGGCGGGATAGAGTCAATGGCCGTCTCAATCGCAGAGATGGTCTCCTCCGGGCAGCCGGGCAACAACTGGATCAAAAAGCCGCCGGCGCACTGCACGGTTAGGTCCGGGTTCACCAGCACACCCAAGGCGCACACAGAAGGGGTCTGCTCGGACACGGCAAAATAATTGGTAATATCCTCGGCGATCTCGCCGCTGACAATGGCGGTCTGACCCACATACGGCTCCTTTAGCCCCACATCTTTCATTACATACAGATAGCCGTCCGTACCTACGGCGCCCCGCACATCCAGCTTACCCTTATCGTTCAGCGGCAGCTCCACCACCGGGTTTTGCACATAGCCCCGGGGATTGCCCTTGCTGTCCGACACAGCGATCAGCGAGCCTGCCGGTCCACCGCCGTTCAGGCGCAGGGTCACGCTGTCATCCGCACCCTTGAGCATATCGCCCATCATAGACGCCGCCGTCAGCAGGCGGCCTAAAGCCGCTGTGGTCACGGCAGAGGTGCGGTGAATCTGCTCCGCCCGAGCGGCAATATCCGTGGTATCC
>ENA-OZLE01000459-OZLE01000459.1-human-gut-metagenome-genome-assembly--contig:-NODE-459-length-10408-cov-7.983483_pt1 | contig 10408 bp, 6 predicted proteins | sample MGYA00243858_ERZ653781 | MGnify/ENA primary metagenome ERZ653781 (study PRJEB26926, sample SAMN06164548) | human gut metagenome | biome: ENVO:00009003; feature: ENVO:2100002; material: ENVO:00002003... | reverse complement strand
CTAATATCTCACGATATAGCTGTTGGATAAGCAGGCTGACCATAAAGTACTTGCTTGTATCTTCTTCGGGAAGAACGATAAAGATAGCAGACTTTTCATTGCAGAATTTCTCGGCGTCTATCGCCGTTCCAAAGCACAGCATTTGTTCAAGTTCAGAATCAAGAAAACTGTTGAGCCTTGAAAGTGCAGTCGACATTACCGACAGCATGGACTGGTCAGACGCATTCAGAGCCGCTCCTGCAAGCCATTTTGCTTTGTGTTCGCTGGGAAGCTTGTCCATAAGCTTAGAAAAATACATTTTAGGTTTTGCTTTCGGGTCTGGCTGATATTTTGCGAGCAAGTCCTGAATAAGCTTGAAAACGGAAACGATATGCCGTTCGTTTTTGTCGCCGAACTCAGCTAAAATCAGCATGACCGAGGCGAGCAGACCCTCAGCCGCATCGTAGAAAAAAGCGTTTTGTCCGTAGCTGTGGCTGTCACCTCCGCCGATATTGATAATTGTCTTTGCTGTTATCTTTGCATACTTTTCCGCCTTTGCTTTCGCTGAAAGATTGTTTTTATCGGACAGATAAATATCCATATACTTGTTTACAAGATAAAGAATATTGTTTTCGTCTGAACGAGTAGGATTTCTCAAGTCTAGCACAGAAACATTGTAGCCATAATACTTGCTTGCGATAGTACCATAATTTCGTGCCACATCTCCCTTTGTATCAGTACTGATAAACGACATTCCGCTTGCACAGGCAAGCTCTATATTTGGATACAAGAAGTAGGCTGTTTTTTCCACGCCTGCGGCGCCTACCATAAGAGTATGAACATCGCCCGTGTCTACAAGCGCAACAGTCTTTTTGCCCGAACCTCTGCACCCAACCACCGTTCCTTGAACAGTCGGAAGAGCCACGCCTTTACGCCATTTCTCAGGCTCAAATGGCAAAGGGATAAAAGTCTGCTTTATCTCCGATTTAGTCGCCCACCTCGCAGTTCCATGCTGACCGTCACCGATCTTTTTAGCCTTTATTCCGTTAAGTGACTTATTGTCAAGTAAATTTACCAATACTGCAAAAACAACAAAAATCACAACCAAAATTCCAATTAAAATCGTTTGTTTTTCACTCAAAATTTCACTTCCAATCACCATAAAATACTCTTTCTTCTGTATTTAAATAACATAGTTAGTTTGTTATCTTCAAGGTATTGCGCTGTGAGGCGGAGGGTATCGCATTACCCGAACTCCATACACGGTTCGGGTTCAGAAATGATATCTATATCCTCGCACTGCTCCTGAATCGGTACACTTAAAGCTTTCTCAACCGACAATCTGACAGCACTATCCGCAAGCCGATACAGCAATTTGGCAGTCTGTACTGACTGTTCACGGGTACGGGCTGTCTGTTTAAGATCACGCAAAACCTCATGCACACAATCCTGCAAATTCCTTTGTTTTTGCGCCTTTTTGCCCTTGTCGGTGTAAGGCTTGTAACTACTCCCAAGCTTGCCTTGAAGCCTTTCAAACGCTTGATATTCGCTGTTTATTTGTTCGGTTTTGGGCATAAAAAATGCAGAGCCTGCCAAAGCATACTCAGCCAGATATTTGTATTGTCTGTTTTTTAACGTTGCATAGATCTGCGAGGTCAGCTTATCGGGACGGCATTTCAGATACCCAAGTTCACTCACTTCTTTCAGATATTCTTCCTTTCGCTTATGAGGAACGGCAGGCAAAAATTCCGCTCCGTTTTTTGCCTTTAAAATTTCGTTCCAATCTTTGAATTTAGGTGCAAGCCATTTAACGTTTGGATATCCGTTTTCTGTGAGTATATCCCGAAGTCTGTCAACAGCCTCGATTCCGCCCTCATCATTATCCACGCAAAGCACAATTTCATTGATGTTTGAGTGATTCTTTAACGCTGTTAAAACGGCATTTTCATAAACACCGTTCATGGCAATGTAGCTGTTTTTCTGCCAATCTTTCGGGTACAGTGTAAGAAAACTCATCATATCGATGGGAGCCTCAAACACAAACAGCTTTTCCGACTTGCCAAAGTGAGAAAAGCTGTACCGAGTATCCGAACCCTCGCAGGTTATGCGGAATGCATTCCCAAAAGAATTAGTTGAACGCTTGTGAGCCTGACGTGGAACTCCGTTTTCATCAACGCCTACGAACACTGCATTGTGGTGTTCCTTGTCCTCGTAAAGCGTGTGCTGTTTTGCAAAATGCGAGATAATGTTTGGATCAATAAACCGCTGTTTTATGAGGTAGGCATAAACTCTATGCATATTTGCGTTTGCCTCGGGAAGTCTGAACTCTTTCTTTTCTTCCTTTGCAATAGCTTTCGGCGGACTGTGGGACAGCGGAGTGATAGTCTGACCGAGCAGTTCCTGTACCGCCGTCTGAAAGTCCATATCATAGAATTCCTGCATAACTTTTATTGCTCCGCCGCCAACCTGATTTTTGTGGTCAAACCACCTTGAACCCGACATTGTGATGCTATCATGCTTGCCCGAACCGTCGTAGTAAATGAGTTTATGCTCTCTGCCGACACGTTCCAGTTTTTCGCCCCGCATACGCAAAAACTCCGCTAAATCTACGGAGTTTGCCATTACTTTTTGTTCTTCTGTAAATGGGATATATGGCATAACTACACCAACCTTTAATACTTGACATTTTCCGCAAGCTTACCCATAAGCTGCGAAAAGCTCTGCCTTTCCATCATATCCGTACCAAGATATGCTCCTGATACTACTGTCAGCTTGTTCTCAGAAAGCACAGCATAGGTTTCCGTGTACCCAAACTGCGTCGCCATACCATCGGTTTTCTGAACGGAACTGTAACGCTGATATTTACCATTTGAATATACATTTGTTGTCATACGATAATTTGACACAAAATCGTCCTCAGTGACACCGTTCATCTGTGCGGAGGTCTGACCGAAATAGTAATCCCCGAAGTTTTCGAGGATATATTTCATATCGTAATCAAGCTGTGACTGTGACAGATCAACGCAGAGAACATTAATTATTCCGCCGCCGTTTTTGCCTTTCAAAGTAACCTTATTCACTCCATTGAAATTATCGGTTTCGTTCTCAAAGGCACAGCCTTTCATCGACTCAGTAACCAATTCGCTTGTATCTGCAAAGCATATATTTGAATCGAAAAACTCCGCAATAAAGGTATCATATTTTACCTGTTCTTCATCGACGGTACTTTCAGCCTCCGAAGAGGCAGCCGCACTTACTGTCGGAGCGGCTGTTGTGACCGTTGTCTGCTCGGCTTTGAAGGGTGGCGAGATATTTCCGCAGCCTGTAAGGATCACCGCAGACAGTGCGGCGAGTATAAGAATATTCTTCATTTGTCATACCTCCTTACACAATAGACCATATATACAGCGGAGCGGTAAGGGTGAATATGAGGCAGGCGAAGATTATCGCAACAGGAGTCCATTCTATCTGTCCGTGCTTGCGGTAGTCCATATACATCGCACCTATCTTCACAAACAGCAATACCGCAAGGATAACATCAAGGCACGGAAAAACAACATTGTTCACCACCGACACTATCTGCGATCTGGCTGTGTTCCAAGTGCTTGTGACTGCTCCGGCCACATCGCCCGAGGCGTAGGCGGTGGTCGTAAGCTTTGCGGCAAAGCAAAAAGCTCCTGCAAATGCCGCAGCCATTCTCTTGGTTTTGGCTCTTCTCATTACACATCATTCCTTTCATTATTCTTTCTTCTTGCAAATATTAAGGACAAAAGCATTACAGAGCCGATCATAAGATAGATACATATGCCATTGTCTGATGACACACCTGTGTGAGGGTTGTCTGTTGTGACTGTGTGAGGCGTGTCAGGCAAGCTTGGCTTAGCCTCGTCCACCATTATGACTATGGGTGTGCCGTCTTCAGCAATCACTGTCGCATCTGCATTTTCTACGGTAACATTGCCGTAAACATCGACTGTAAACTTAATGTCCGTTGCGATAACATAACCGTCGGGAGCGGCGATTTCTTTCAGCGTGTAATTTCCCACAGGAATTTTGGTTACAATATGATCCGTGCCGTCGGAAGTCCATTCATCAACAATATTTCCCTCAGAGTCAATGATCTGCATTTTTGCTCCCTTAAGCTCGTTTCCGTAAATATCACGTTTTGAAATCTCAACAGTAATAGGCTTGTTTTCCGCAGTTATCTCAATAACTTCTCCGTCCTCTGAAATGCTTACGGGATAGCTTTTATTGCTGAGAATATATCCTCTGGGAGCTTTTATCTCTCTTACAACATACTCGCCGTAAGGAATGTTTCCAAACTCAAAATATCCCTTTTCATCGGATACGGCTGTCATTATGGCATTGCTTTCTGAAAACACTTTACAGTCCTTTCGGAACAGTCCGAACACCGCATTTTCAAGGGGTTCGCTCTTGTCATCGGTCTTATGTCCCTCTATCCTGCCACGCTTGATAATATTTTCAAACTCTCCGCAGTCGATATCCACGGTCTGAATATCCTGTCCCATATACTCGAATGTCACAAGGTACTTTTCGCCGTTGAGGACGTAATGTTCGTCAGTAGCGATCTCCTGAACATAGTACTTGCCGAAGGGCAGAGCAGTGTCAAATTGTGCGCTCATATCTTCTTCAAGACTGATTTCAGAAATAAGACCGCCGGCAGGGATCGACGTGCCGTTTGCTGCTGTGATATCTTCTGCGGCAAACAGTCCGAAACGAACATTTTTGTACTCTCCGTTACTGCCGATACCGAACAGTTCATCATTTTCCATTGTCTTAGAAAGCCTTATCATTACTCTCTGATATTCATTTTCAAACTCTATATCCACAGTATCTCTCACCTCAAATTCCTGTCCTGCATAGATAAGCTCTGCATATTTAGGCTCGCTGTTCATCACATATCCAAAAGGAGCTTTTATCTCTCTGACTTCATATCTGCCAAGATACAGCGGCTCAGTTTCCCCATAGCCGTTTTCATCGGTCATTATCTCCGCTACAACATCGCCTGCCTTTGCGTGAACTGTTCCGTCTGCTGTAACAATATCCTCTGTGGCTGTTACCTGAAATACCGCTCCACTAAGAGCACATTCCGTAAACACAGGCTTGTATGTGGTCTGACCGCTTTCCATGATTTCGCCGTTCTCGTCAACGGATATGGCGCTTCCCATAGCGGTAACACCTGTAAATGCATCGCCCGATTTGTAAACCGATATCTTTCCTTTCTGCGAATCGTTTCCTACGTCAATATTAAGCTTGGAGTATGAAACGCTGTTGCCTGTGAACTTAAATTCAAAGGTCTTGCTGTCGGAGTTAATGGCATAACCCTCTGCCGCCTTGGTCTCGGTAAGAGTGTACTTTGCTCCCACATACATCTGTGCATTTCCCGTATCCGCATGACCTGTGCTGTCGGTTGTCATTTTGCAGATTACATCTCCCTTCTTGTGAAGCTGTTTGCCGCCTATTGCAAAATCTTCCGCCGCTCTTACCTCAAATTCAACTCCTGGAAGAGGTTTCTTTGTTTCGCTGTCTGCTTTGTAAACTTCAAGAGTTCCTCTCTGAACATCGTTTGTTACGGTCACTTCGTGAGGGATAGTAAGGGTATCGGCTTTATCCGATTTCGCCGTAAACTTCGTATTCTCCGCAGAAATAACATACGGCTCGGGAGCGGAAACTTCCACAAGTTCATACTCAAAGTTCGGGTAGATGGGTATTGTCTTTGTATATCCCTGCGTTCCGTCGGTTTCGTATTCTGTGTAGGTGCTTGAGACATAACCCTGTTCATCGGTCACAACAGTACCCACAGACTCGCCCTTTTTCTGAACGGTCTTGCCGTTAAAAGCAATATCCTGCGTGGGAACAATGTCAAAAGCAACACCCTTTATTGGATTGCCGAATTCGTCAACCTTGTGAACCTTTAAATCTACAAGCTGCAAAGTATTTGGAATATCCGCAGTGTAAGTTATCACAGGATTCGTGCCGTCCTCAATATCCGCAATTGTGGTCGTTACAGTAAATGAACGGCTTAACTCTCCGTTCTCGTCAAGCATAATATACTTGTCGTTTTCACGCTCTGTTACGGTATAAACGTTTTCAAAGGTTTCACCGTTAAGCTTGCCAAGAGCAAGATTTTCAACGCAAGCGTAACCATTGCTGTCGGTAGTGACACTCTTTACAACCTTTCCATTTAGCGAAATATCGAAAGTAACTCCTTCTATCTTAATATCATTAAGAACATCATATTTGTTAAGCTCCAGCTTAAGTGTAAAAGGCTTGTCCGTTACTGAATAATTGTAATCCGAAAGCTTTGCATTCTGAAAATTATCAAGGTCGTTCACTACCGAATTTGCACGGTTCACAAGATGATATTCGGTGTCCAGAACATAGCCGTTAGGTGCAGTGATTTCCTTAACATAGTAGTTGGTGTTGGGGAGCAGATCGTAATCGAACTTTGCTTTTCCGTCACTTCCTGTTGTTGCGGTTTTTAAAAGCTTTTTTGCGGAGTTATACAGACCGTACTTTGCTCCCGAAAGAACATCGTTTGTATTGCTGTCCTTCTTTGTAAGCACAAGACTGTAATTTACAAGCTGATTTACTATCTCAGCACTGCTGTGAAGTCTGTTATCTTCAAGTTTGTTTGATGAAATGGGATAAAGATTTTCTGCTCCGAGAATATATTTCTTCCCATTTTCATCAGTCAGAGCATATGACTTACCTGTATCGTTTCTTATGATACCGCAGATATCTCTTTTTGAAACAGCGTCTTTAAGACCGCTGAGGCTGTATGCTTTTGAAGTCTCAAGACTTTCATCATAGCCATATCCCTTTGCTCCGTTTATCTCGATAAACACAAGCTCCTTTGCATTGCCTGAGCTGTCAAGAGGTACAAGATCAAAGAAAAGCTGACCGAAGTGATCGCAGGTGTCACAGCCACTGTAGTTTGAGCCTGTGCTGAAAACATATGCCTTTGAGATATCGGTTGTAGTGCGTGAGGTATCGAATATGAGGTCGTGATTCGAGTTAAGCTTGGTTGGCACATAGTAACAGCCGTCCCCTGCGGAGTACGTCTTTCCATTAAAGCCGTCAAGGTCGTTAAGATCGCCTGAAAAAGCTTTGTCTGCGGACTTGTGACCCTGCGAGATATATCTCATAACAGGCTTGCCGTTTTCCTCGTCCCAGTAACCCACAATAAATTTGGTGGACTTGTAGATGTCGGAGAGGGTCTTGATGTCGCTCTCGTTATCGCTTGATAAAGCCTTTCCATCACCGTTGAGAATGGTTTTGTCAAGCACCGCAGTTCCAAATTTAGCATTGTAGCTTGTTTCGCTGTTGTTCATCTTGACCGTCTTTGTTCCTGCGTTTGAGGTAAAGTCAGATGTCGGCGAAGGCAAAGTGACGCTCTTTGACAGCTTTTCATACCTTTCATTATCGGGGACAGTATACTCCGTTACCGTATATGTCCTGCCATTTGAAGTTGAGGTCGGCAGATCGTTTACTGTGAAAGTACCCTTTGTGTCTGTGTTTTTAATGGTCTTAAACTTTGTAGCCTCGCTGACAGAAGTCACATACTTTGAAAAAACATATCCAGTTCCTGCACTGTTTTTGTCTGCCTGAACATAATACTTTTTTCCGTCATAAAGACAGGAAACTACAAACGTGGTCTTGCCAAGAAGAGTATTAAGCTCCGCCGCCGTTATCTGATTATTGCCTGAATCGGTGTATGTCTTTTCAACGGTAAGATTCGGCTCGTTGTATGATGCAAGTCCCACATATCCTACGATTGGGTCGAGTCTGGTTGAAAGCAGGCAGGTCTGATAGTAGCTGTTGGCAAACAAAGTTTCCTGCTTTTTCAGGCTGTTCTTCATCTGCATCGGGATACTTTCTGTAACATAGATATTGCTGTCGCCGCTTGAAGAGAACTGCCTTTCCTTTGACCATATGGTGTAAACAGTATTTGTTCCGCTCATTTCTGTTTCAATGCCGTAGTCCTTGCCGAAAGTACCGCTGAATTTAGACTTTATCAGCGATCCAAGCTTGCTTTCAAGGCTGCTGAAATTATGTGCAAGGCTTGAGGCTGTGACATAGGAAGTGGGCACAGTCACTTTTGTTTCGTATCTTAGATTTTCAGCGTTGTATTTCATAACGTGTGCTTCGTCCTTTGCCTGAGCTTTGGTGGATTTCATAGCAGAGGGAAGCTTGTAATGATCCTTCACATTTGAAACAATATCGTTGTACGCTTTTTCAACTCCCGATCTTGTACACCAGCCGCCGCTTGGGTAGGTGAAGTCATTCCAAAGGATATCCGAGCACTTTGAAAAGGTTGCCTGCGTATGTCCTCTGTAGCCTAAAATGAGCTCCCATATGAGGCACTGTGTTGCGGCATAGTAGTCACCTGTTTTGTGGCTTGAATAGCCGTAATACTGCACAAGACCGAGATACTTCGCCATAGGTCCGTCGGTTCCGCCTATGGACTTCCAATATGCAAAGCTGTCTGCCTTGTTCTTATCGGTCAGATCAAATGTATCATACTTTGTAAAGCCGTTCTGAGTATACCAATCCTTGTAGCTTGCTCCCTGCATTGACTTTGCAGGCTCGATACAAAACGCCCAGTCGGAAGTTGATGACGGACAGAATCTGCATATCTGCTCTCCGGCTTTGATATATTGTCCGCTTACTCCTCCTGCTGCGCCGTTCTTTCTGTTTTTGATAGTTGGATTGACCGAGCTGTTCCAGGTATATCCTATTGATACTCCCGATGTGGCTGCTGAAACATTCGCCGTCAGCGTGGTCATTCCTATTGCCGCCGCAAGCATTGCCGCTGTGCAGCGTTTTAATATTTTTCTTATCTTCATCTGTAATTACTCCTTTGTTTTTTTGCAAAGAAAAAAGAGTCGAATTTTCGACTCTTTTCCCTGCTTATTCAGTTGTTTTTAGTCCTCCGTAAGAAACCATATTGCCGTGCCGTCAAAGCCTACATTAAACTCAATATCGCTTGCATATTTGAGGACATTATTGCCGCTGTATATCTCCCACCTGTTGAACAGTCCGTAGTCTATGACGTGCAGACATTTTTCTCTCGTTTCACTGACTATGCTGTAGATCTCTCCTTCGTTTCCTGCATGATCTATCAGCCATCTGCTGTCTGCGTCAGCATATGCGTCCATGTGAGCATATGACAGGTCGGTCATGTCATTTCTGACCGTAAGATCTAGCGGTTTCTCATAAAATATATCATACTCATCTATTCCAAAGCTTACATGGATATCTCTTTTGCCATTGAAGCTTTTGGCATATTCAAGTATTTCAGACCTTATGAGGTTTTGTTCATCATCGCTCAGGCTTTTGCCCTCGCACAGCTTTCTCCATGCTTTCATGGGCTCCGACCACTGCATGGTATTTTGCGGTTCTGTTGTGCTTTGCTTTGCCGTTGTTGTCTGCGGTTTCTGTGTAGCAGTTGAAGGCTTTGGTGGGGCTGTTGCAGTCTGCTTTTGCTGTGTAGTTGTTACCGCAGGTATTTGAGTAGTATCAACTTCTGTATTTTCCTGCGGCTTTGCTGTCTGAGAATAACTCTGCTGTTTCGTTTGCTCCTGCGGTGGCCGCAGACTTACATCCTTACTGCTGACCGTACTTTTCTTGGTTGTTTTAGCTTTGGAAGTTTCGGATACCGTCTGCGAACTCTTTTTAATGGTCGTTGTGGTTTCACTTGTATCCATTTCTTCCTTTGTCGATGTTTCTGCAGAAACTATAGCCGTGACCGTAGTTTGACTAGCTACTGAAGAGCTTTCGCTTTCCGTGGACTCCGATACATTTCCGCAGGCTGATAAAAATACCACACAGAATATTGATATGACCATTGCTCTTTTCATATCATCACGCTCCTTGACAAGCAATATATCACACTAGTACTTTAAAATCCAGACTTTTTATTGAAGTTCTACCTTTGTGACAATTTGCACAGCATAAGCTTTAGCAAACTACATACTTATCTCCGGTGACTCTTCAAATTCTTCAAGCGGTTCGATCACTTCAGGTCTTGTTTCTCTCACAGCAACCAGCCCGATACCAGGCAGATCTACTATGATATGATCAAACTGCTGCTTGTACTTTTCTATCTGTTCATCGGTAAGTGAACAAGAGTCCCATTCGCCGTATTCGTTCAGACAGTTGCCCGAAATATAGAAAGTGCCGTGAACAAGAGTGTTTCCTACTATCCTGTTAGGCTTTGAGCCGTTCAGCAGGAACTCATCATTACACCAGCAAAGGGCGTTGTTTTTTGGTTCGAAATATATAGGCTCGATGCTGCCGCCCACAATTTCCTGCATGGCATGGATATCATCCTCAATATCCTTTACATACGGTTCTTTCAGAGGTTCAAACACAAGTATCCTCATTCTTTTGCCTCACTTTCACA
>ENA-OZLE01000453-OZLE01000453.1-human-gut-metagenome-genome-assembly--contig:-NODE-453-length-10569-cov-5.112231_pt1 | contig 10569 bp, 7 predicted proteins | sample MGYA00243858_ERZ653781 | MGnify/ENA primary metagenome ERZ653781 (study PRJEB26926, sample SAMN06164548) | human gut metagenome | biome: ENVO:00009003; feature: ENVO:2100002; material: ENVO:00002003... | reverse complement strand
GGCATACGAGATTCCTCTACGTCTCGTGGGCTCGGAGATGTGTATAAGAGACAAGCTTTAATCAGTCTGAAATGGTATCAAGCAGTAATAGTGACAATTATGCCCGTACAACTGACGGCATAGATGGAACAAATTTAACTAATGACCATAATCAACATTATATGATGCAATGCGGACTTTTCAGAAATGAAAATGGAGCTGTTACCATAAGCGGCAAACTGACCTTTAAGGGAAATATCGGTAAGGTGAATGGTGGTTCAGGTGCATTGGTTTGCGGCTCGGTTGCTGACGACACCAATACTACAAAAAAATCTGTCAAAATTACTGGCAGTATCGTTCTTGATGATCTGTATGTGAATGACGGTGAAACAATAAGCGACTATGCCCCTTTGCTTATAAATAAGATAGGCAACATGACAGAGATCACTATACAGAATGTGTCACAGAAAAAACACAGTATGACTACTGCTAAATATGATAAAGGCGGTCAGGATTATGCTGCAACAAGCCTTATAGGCGATGTAGGAAGCAAAAAGGGTCAAAATATATCTCTGACTTTCTCAAATATCAAGCTTGACGCAAGTAATGAAAATTCAATTTTCAAAAATGCTACTTTGCTTGAAAGCTTTCAGCATTCTGACGGAGCAGGCTCTTCTGCAATATACAACTATAAATGGGACGACGATTGGGGTACAGACTCAGCTGGCAATATTAAGCATAATGTAACCTACGGAAAAGAAGTGTCTGACACCATAAAGAATCGTGTAGATGATGTGAGCAGGCAGAATAAGTATCATGGCGATTGGAGTAGAGATGACAGGTATACTTCCCCTGTCAAAAATAACGCAACAGAGGAATATAGCTTTACAAGTTACAAGCCATATGTTGCTATATCGTATGATACCACTCAAAACTATGATGAGATAGACGTAAACCTTGAGCGACCATATCTGGACGAGGGTTGCGGAACATACTCTGATCCATATATCCTTGACGCTTCTACACTGGCAGAGGTCGCACGAGTTATCAGTACAGCCGCACCTACAAATGGCTGGGAAGTAAACTATAATGCATATGTTTCTGCCGATAAATCGACTGTTAATGCTAATAGTGCTTTTTGTAAAGGCAATAATCATAAAACTTATACTTATGATGGAACAGGCAATTTCGTAAGCGGAAATGAAACAGTTTTAAAAGATAACATTATCAAATATCTTTGCGAGGCTTATTACAAGATAAATGATGATATAGTTCTCGGCAGTTCTTTTGCAGGTCTTGGCGGAACATCAAACAGTTACGTTTTCAGGGGCGTTATTGTTGGGCAGAAGAAATCCGACGGAACATATCCAACTATCACCAATAATTCTGCAAGCCCTCTCATCAGGTTCAGCAGCGGAAGTGTTGTAAAAGATATCAATATAAAATATACCAAAGAAGTAACGCTTTCAAAAAACAATAATAATAAATTAAACTATAGTACCAAAAAGACGGAGTATTATGGCGGTGTTATGGGCGTTGTGTTCGGTGGAGATAATATCATTGATAATGTCAAGGTAACAAATCCTAATATAACATTTGCAAATAACGATAACAGCAAACAACATCTCATTACTGCAGGCGGATATGTTGGGCCATAGTTTACGGCGGCGTTATTTTCAGAAATATGGACATCGTTGCCAAAGATAGTGCGCTTACAACCAACAATACTGAGGCAGTGGGTGAAAACGTATATACCAATCTTTTTATCAATCCATATATAGGCAGAGTTGTAAACGGCTTTGCTATCGAAGAGGGAACAACGTTTGGTAAGTCAACTAACCTTAACAATGGCAGGAAAAATTATCTCATCACGCAGTTTAAGAGTGAGCTAAGTGATGATGAGAAATTAAATGTTATTGCCGGCACGACCAATACTATTGAAGTACCTAATGCACAGGCGTTGTTTATGCTGTCTATCATATCACAGTCCGGTATGGGATATACAGACCGTAATAACAATACTTGCGGATATGGTCATTATACTTTTACCCGAAATGCAGACTATTCAAAAGTTGGCACAGCTACATTGACTTCTGATGATAAAGATTACAAAACTGCGCTCTCAGATTATCAAAGACTTGAAAAGGCTACAAGCAGGGAATATGAAAAGAAAAATTCTGTAATGCTAAAAAAATATACAAAGCCAAGTGAAAAAGGTCTTTATGAAGCAAAGTGGGCACACGAATTAAATAAGAACTTTACTGTTAAACTCACAGGAAATGGAACCTATGACCTCATCAACACAGGTTTTCGTGGTATAAATCAGTTGTTTGATGCAAAGGATAGTAACCTTGGCGACATTAAATGTGATTATACTTTGTCTTTGACAGCTATCAAGGGAAATGATCAGACTATAAAGCTCGATACAGATATAAAAGCCTATGCTGTGAAAATAACAGATAACAAGGGCGGTAACACTATTGAATTCCAAGATGTGGATAACTATAAATATCGTACCGCATTTGCCTCCGTAAAAGGAGTTGGGTTGATAAACTGTTCAACGTATGCTTTAACTGTAAATAACCTTAAGCTTTCCGGCAAGATCAGCGTTAAGACGTATAACTACGATGGACAATCGTATGTTAATGAAGACCTTTCTACAGGTGGTATCGTTGGCGGAGTACAGAGTTATTGCAAGTTTATCGGAATAACATTGACCGATCTTGAAATATATGGCGCATATACTGTGGGAGGACTTATAGGAAAGTCAACAAATGATATCAATATAAGTAATGTTAAGTCTGAAAGCAGTGGCGTTTATGTGTATGGCGGATTTGAAACAGGCGGTCTTGTGGGAAATTCTCAGAAAGGCAGCGAATTCTCTGTTAAGGATTCTAAGATAAAAATTAATAAAGTTGAATTTGCTAATCTTGATAAAGGCACAAAAACTTGGTTTGGCGTAGGTGGAATCGCAGGCAATGCAAATATCAAAACGACAATAAGCAATGTTCAGCTTACAGCCTATAATAAAGACAGCTTTATCGGCTCAAAAAAAGACAATAAACCCCTTGCAACCCAGACAATGAACGAGGGCGGTCTTATAGGACTGTCTAACGGAGCATGCACAATAACAAACACAAGCGTCAGTGTCGATGTTTATGGTAGTAATGCCGGTGGATTCGTTGGAATAAACAAAAACCAGTTGTCTATCAATGACTGTTACTATGGAGGAACATCTGAAACATCAGCTTGCGGTGTTTATGGCTATACAAGTTCAGGCGGAATGGTCGGCACACAGAATGCGGCTGTGACTATATCAAAGTCTGCTGTAAAAAATGCAGCGATAGGTATACCGGCTGCTAAAAATGGTGATGCAGGTATCGGAGGTTATGTTGGTATAAAAGCTAGTGGTGATCTGAAGATATCTGATTGTGAAGTCAACAATGTTACTCTTTCAGCAGAAGATAAGTCCAATGGTGCAGGTGCAGGCGGTGTGATCGGTCATAACGACGGCGGCAATACATATGCTTATGATATTCTCATAAATAAATTAGGCTATGTAAGAGGCAACAACAGCGTATCTGTTTCTAACTTGATAGGTTGGAACAAGGATGAAAATCTATCATCTAAATTTATTGGAGTATCGGTAAATAACACGGATTGTTTACCTGATATACAGTATAATGCTTCACAGATACCTGCCAGCTTCACCGCAGTTCACTCCGACTACAACGGTACTCAGGACAATACCAAAAATATCGGCGAGGGAAGCGGCATGCACGTTGATAGCTATTCGCCTTATGTCAATATAAACCCGAGCGTTACTGTCGGCGGTAAGACTTTCTCAGGTGATTTTGTTGGCGGAAATATGCAGACTATCATTAGTGACGCTGCTTCCTATACGAATGGCACAGCCAAAAAATCCTATGGCATAAACAGTATCATAAAGACATATGCAGAGAATTTGGATAAATCAAAGCTTACAACATTCGGCAAAGCTTCTGAGCTTAACGTTGAGCGGCTGAATGATCTTCCAGTTTTGCTTATAGATGATAACTCATCGTTGAATATCACACAAATGCTCGCAAAGTATATCTCAGTTCTGACAAATTGTGATGTTTGCGACAGCAGTTCAAATAAGCTGAAAACAACAGATCTTATGAATGTAAGCACAGCGACTTATGTGTATGATAACGACGTTTTGAAAAAATCAGACAAAAGCACTCTTACATTTAACAGCAAGACAGGATATTTCAAGGTCACAGACGGTCAGTATGACAATGACGGCACAAACAGATTTACTGTTATTACTCTTGATTATATCGACCCAACGGGAAGTGGCAAAACTGCTCTTAGACTTCATATTCCTGTTTTTGTAAGAAAGGTGCTTGATTTCAGCTTCCAATCTTACGTTATCTCAGGCACAGACTATAACCATTCTCACTATACGGATAAAACAAAGCTTGCTTTTGAGAGCTTTGATGCACCTGTTACTACTTATTTTAAGTATTCCTATTACAAATCCGCTAACGAATGGGAAAAAATGCTCAATAACGGTGACAGTCTGCTTTGGAGCTTTGATAAAAAGCTTTATCTTATTGGTGATAATGCCACTGACAGTGGTGTGCTTACCGATGATACAAAGCTAACTCTTGTTGATGCAAATAACAATGACAAGACTTATCATTCTACCGCAAGTGATGCTAAGTTTAATAAAACAACTGGTGAGCTTGACTTGACAAATATAAGTGGCTTTAAACCGGTTACAATGAATGATGTACTGTTAAGATATGCGTCGGTAACAGCTAAAGAATCATCTGACGGAACACTTGTTGAGGCAGATGATGAAGCTACAGCTACTGTAAAAACAAGCGACGGCAAGTATTATAGACCTGCTGGGGAGGCTGAAACAGGCACTTATAAGATAACTGTTTCAGCGAATAGTGATACACCAAAAAATGATAATGACGAAATGATAATAAGCGAGAACTATTATCTCACTATCAATATTCCGGAAACGGGAAGCACAAAAAAAGTCATCAAGAACTTTGTGAATTATTATAGCGGTAATAAGCCAAGAAAGCTCAATGGCAATATTCCTACAAACCTTGTCCAAGTGACAAATAATGACACTGGCGCATATGTTATTGCAAACTTTTTTACACAGCTAGTAAGTGTGACGGCTCATGACCCAGAGGAGATAACAGCGTCAAATAACTTTATCCATGCCACAATGACTTCAAAGATAAGCATTGATCGGAGCCTTAGAGATACATTTAATGGCTATAAGAGTGACGATTTCAATATGTATCAGGCTTTTAAATTCTCTATGAAGAGCTTTGATGAAAAAGATGCGGGAGCTAATGCAAAGATCATTGCAGGAACTTCGGTGAATGTTGATTACAGCATTTTAAACAGTTCAGACACAGAGTTATCAAACGCAAAAATAAGCAAGACTGAGACACTTTCAGAAGCTAAAGACAGCTATATGCTGATGTATCCCGATTCGGTCTACGATTATATCAATAGTGACACAAATGGTTCTATAACTGTCAAGGCGGATATCAGCTTAACTTATGGTACTGCAGGGATCATAGATCAGTTTCCTGAGCGTAAGGACGGGGATACCAAAACCGGTATAGGCGTAAATGCGGCGTCTTATGTTGCATATAGCCAGAACAATATTGAGAACAGCTCTATCTCTGCAAGTGGAGTTATGCCTGCCAGACGCTACTATAGAAAGGCAATGACGGTGGCACAGCTAAACTATAACGTTGCAGAGTCAACGGTTCTTGAGTCGAAGGATTCACCATTTTCGCAGCTTGGTATCAATGCCAAAGATATGACTACAGAAGAAATGGCAATAACAGCAAATGCTATCTATGATCTGTCTGCTTTGAGTCGATCAACAAAGGACAGTGGCAAAAAAATACAGTATACAATGAGGTTGTATGTTAAGGACAATAGTGGCGATTATAAGCAGACAAACGATATTAGCAAATATCTCAGTAGCTTTACTTTGGAAAACGCCACATCAAGCAGCGGCCTGAATGGCAAAGAGTGCGTTTTTACTACTGATTATAATGGCGAAGAACAAAACACAGCCGTTACGAAATTTACAGTAAAAACAGGCAAGGCTTTTGAGGAGCAGGGACTTACCTATGCGAACTATAGAGTTGAGCTTACCGCAGTATTGCTTAATGACAACAACTCAGTTGTTAATGGAACTACCTCAAGCGACTATGTTGTTTACACAAACGCAAAAATAGAAACAGGCTTTATAAATTCATAATAAGCAGGCATTTTCAGGAGAAAATCATGACAAAAAGCATGTTTGGAAAATTCAGAAAATTAGAAAAAAAGAAGAAGCTCCAGCTAGTCATAGCAGTATCCATCTCGGTGGTACTGCTTGTGGCACTGCCTGTTTATGCGTGGTTTACTCACAAACGTTCTATTGCTCTTACAACAAAAATAAATGCCCCTACTCAGCTTTATATCACCGCAGGAAACAAAGAATCTGTGGCAAATCTTGAAATGGCAGATATAGACGTTGAGAACGGCAGTTATAAAGACTTTGTTTTCGGCATAGGCGGGGCAGACGTGCAACAATATCAAATACAGCTTGCACATACAACGAATATCCCTTTTGAGTATGAGATATATCGTGCGAAAAGCGTCAGTGAAACTGAAAAATCTGAAGCTGTCGTTTATGTTTCAGATGAAGAGAATAAAACGTTTTATTACAAAATAGACGGCAATAAGATCTCGCGACATTATCTCAATCAGCAAGGCTCGGAGATACTTGCTAACAGCACACTTCACGAAAAGTCCTATGACAGCTACGGCAATGTTCAGAAAAATGCCGAGGCGCTTTATTGGCAGTCTGATGGTCTAAGTGTAAATGATGCAGAAAACCCATTTTGCGATTATTTTATAATAAGAGTAAAATGGAATGAAAACGTCCAAAACAATAAAGAAACTGATATGGTCTACCTGACAGTTCAGAGAAAGTAATAATTCACAAAATAGAGAGGAGGGTGGCTGTTATGAAAGACAAATTTATAAAAAAGCTTAAAAGATCGTGGCTTGCAATATGGATAGCTTTTGCGGCAGCCGCACTCAGTACTATTGGCGTCCTGGCGGCTTATACCAGCGTTTCAAGTGTAAAGCGAGTTGTGTCCACACAAAAGGGAGCTGGTATGCTGTTTTCATCTAATTATCTTACAACAGATGAAAATGATCTTCCAAGGACGATAACTTTTAGCAGTATGGAAAACTCGCCTTGTGTGACAGTCAATGTGTGCAACTATCCGCAAACATTGATAAAGCATAATGACAAGGATATCACATACACTTTGACAGTCGAGCTTGTGGACAGCAACGGAAATGCCGTTACCGGAGAAGAAACTGCAAAATACTCAGTTGAATATAACGGTGAAAAAAAGACTTTTGGAAGCAATTCAAAAATAGAGTTTTCACTTCTGAAACTTATGGCTGACGATTTCAACAAGCATGAATTTGTGCTGACTTTTGATAAGTCACAGCTCACAAAGTCTGACATATACATGAGAGTGACAGCCACTCCTACAAATCAGGCTGAGTTGAAACCGCTCTCCGCAAAGCTTGGCGTTATCTATATAAATAATAACACATCAGCAACATGGACAGGCACATTCATCGACAATGCTACCTCGCCTAAAGATCTTGACGGCTTCAACTACCGCCTGTCAGGCAGTGGCGAGGGTACTATAACGCTGAGTTGGGATACAAACTATGTTGATATCAGCCCATGGTTTAAGAATACTTATGATCTGACTATTTCAAAGGACAGTTCTGGCATAGCCACTGCAACTTTGAAAGTCAATTCTGCTGAAAAAAATCAATATGATATTCAGTTCTATAGAACGAACGGCATTAACAGTGCAGAGCAGTGGTCTGACGGTAATCATACCGATATTACGGTGACTGGTACGGGATTTGTTTCAATGAGTTTCACTCAAAGCACAGCGACTGAAAATTAGAATATGTACAAAAAAACGGACTGCAAACAAAATGCAGTCCGTGTATTTTTTCTGTAGGGGCGAACAGTGTTCGCCCGTTTTTTTATATCCGTATAATGTTCAGTACGAAAGCTTAGAGTGCAGACTTCAAAGCCTCAGCAAGCTGAGCAGGACATGATGTGCCACGTCCGTTGCAGTCGATACCCTCAAGTCTGTCAATAACGTCTTGAACCTTCATGCCCTCAACAAGCTTTGATACACCCTGTGTGTTGCCGTTACAGCCACCTGTGAAATGCACTTTCTTTACGATACCGTCCTCTACTTCGATATCTATTTTTCTTGAACATACTCCCTTTGGAGTGTAGCTGATCGTTGCCATTTGAAAAACCTCCTAAATTCTTGCTACGCCTGTTTCTCTTGCAGCCTTTGCCACAGCCTCAGCCACGGCGACCGGTACTGATCTGTCAAAAGAGTTAGGCAGAATAAATTCCGCACTGAGCTTGTCCTCATGAACACAGCCTGCGATAGCCTTTGCGGCAGCCATTTTCATTTCCTCGTTGATGTCAGAAGCCCTTACTGCAAGTGCACCCTTGAAAATTCCAGGGAAAGCGATAACGTTGTTTATCTGGTTAGGGAAGTCTGAACGTCCTGTGCCAACGATAAACGCACCTGCCGCCTTTGCTTCGTCAGGCATTATCTCAGGAGTCGGGTTAGCCATTGCGAAAAGTATAGGCTTATCGTTCATGGATTTAACCATTTCAGCGGTCACAAGCTTTGGCTTGGAAACACCTACGAAAGCGTCTGCACCCTTGAGTGCGTCGGCAAGAGAGCCGTGGAGCTTGTTCTTGTTTGTGACCTTTGCCATTTCAGCGTGAGCCTCGTTAAGATAATTGTCGCCCTCGCAGATTATTCCCTCACGGTCTACCATGATAAGATTGCCGATACCGAGAGAAAGCAAAAGCTTTCCGATAGCACAGCCAGCCGCACCTGCGCCGTTTATAACAAGTGTAATATCCTCTATCTTCTTGTTTGCTACCTTGCAGGCGTTCATAAGTGCCGCACCGACAACGATAGCAGTTCCGTGCTGATCGTCATGGAAAACAGGGATATCAACTTTCTCTTTAAGCTTAGCCTCTATCTCAAAGCACCTTGGAGCAGCGATATCTTCTAGATTTATACCACCGAAGCTGTCTGATATCATAGCGATGGTGTTTACTATTTCGTCAACGTCATTGGACTTTATGCAAAGTGGAAAAGCGTCAACGTCTGCGAACTCCTTGAAAAGTGCGCACTTGCCCTCCATAACAGGCATACCTGCCAGACCGCCAATATTGCCAAGACCAAGCACAGCAGAGCCGTCTGTAATAACAGCCACAAGATTTGCACGTCTTGTAAGCTCATATGAAAGGTCAGGATCTTTCTGTATCTCAAGGCAAGGCTGAGCAACGCCAGGTGTGTAAGCCAGCGTCAGGTCTTTTGCATTGTTTACCTTTGCTCTTGAGCAGACCTCTATCTTGCCTTTCCATTCTCTGTGTTTCTGTAGGGATTCTTCCATTACATTCATTTTATACAGTCCTCTCTATTACAGCCAAACTAGGCTTTGTTACGCATTAAAGGAACATTACCGCATGATAATGTCCCTTTATTATACCATATTATTTCTCTGTTTTCACAGCCGCTTTGTTAGCTTTTTGTGAATTTATATGAATGAGCTTGAACAGCTTATCAAGATTTTCCTTGTCAGTGGTCATGCTTCCGATATGTGTCATAGTCTCATTGTACAGACCGTGGAAGTCAGAGCCACCGGTCACTATCAGGTCATGTTCCTTTGCGATATCCACAAGCTTCTGCTGTTGAGTTGGAGTAGCAGAGTAATGATATGCTTCAATTCCGTCAAGCTTGCCTGCCTCGATAAGCTCAAGTAGCAGCTCGGTGTTGTTGAACATAACAGGGTGTGCCATAACAGCAATGCCCTTTGCGGAATGGATAAGATCAAGCACAAAGCTTACGTCAGGATATTCACGGGTAACAAGACATTCGCCGTTTGGATATGCAAAAAGCTTGTCGTTCACAGAGCCGTAAAGCTCTGTTGCATAGCCGTAATTCACTAATGCTCTCATGATATGCTGTTTAAAAATGCTCTTTGAACTTTTCGTGTAGTGCAGTACAGCGTCGGCAGGGATAGGATATCTTGCCGTTACCTTTTCTATCATTTCCTTTGCACAGTCTTTTCTTATCTGGCATGACTTCAGGCAAAGACCCTCGAGCCTGTCTGGCTTCTGCGGTGCATAGCAAAGAATGTGTACTTTTGAATTGCGCTTCTTGTCCCATGCGGAAAGCTCTACCGCAGGAATGACCTTGACCCCATAACGTTCGCCAAGTATTTGCGCTCTGTTTGATGATGAAAGAGTGTCATGGTCTGTTATCGCAAGAAAGTCAAGTCCCATTCTTTTTGCCTGAACAATGACCTCTTCTATACCAAGCGAGCCGTCAGACAGTGTTGTGTGACAATGCAGATCTCCTGTCATACCTTTGTTCCTCCAAATCTATAAAATATATCTGCTGTCTCTTATACACATCTCCGAGCCCA
>ENA-OZLE01000447-OZLE01000447.1-human-gut-metagenome-genome-assembly--contig:-NODE-447-length-10667-cov-3.475688_pt1 | contig 10667 bp, 8 predicted proteins | sample MGYA00243858_ERZ653781 | MGnify/ENA primary metagenome ERZ653781 (study PRJEB26926, sample SAMN06164548) | human gut metagenome | biome: ENVO:00009003; feature: ENVO:2100002; material: ENVO:00002003... | reverse complement strand
CTCGGAGATGTGTATAAGAGACAGGAATACAATCATACAATCGACGCGAAGGGGCGTCTGATCATCCCTTCCAAATTCAGAGAACTCCTGGGAGAGGAGTTTGTTCTGACAAAGGGACTTGATGGTTGTCTCTCTATTTATCCTATGGATGAATGGAATGCCTTTGAAGAAAAACTCAGAGCCTTACCACTTACAAACAAAAATGCCAGAACCTTCACACGTTTCTTTGTAGCAGGTGCGACAAACTGTGAACTGGACAAGCAGGGGAGAATTCTTGTACCGCAGACGTTACGGGAATTCGCTGGTCTGGAAAAAGACGTTGTGCTCACCGGAAACCTCAACAGAATTGAGGTATGGAGCAAAGAGAAGTGGAGCGAGAATTGTGATTATGATGATATGGACAGTATTGCAGAGGGTATGCAGGACATGGGTATCATCATTTAAGCATTACGCCGGAAAGAAATCCAACAGGAGACGGATATGGAATTTAAACACAAATCTGTATTACTGGAAGAGACCATTGAAGGTTTGGATATCAAACCGGACGGAATCTACGTGGATGGTACTTTAGGAGGTGCAGGGCATGCCGGTGAGGTATGCAGGAAACTTTCTGCCAAGGGGAGATTTATTGGCATAGATCAAGACCAGGATGCGATAATTGCTGCGAGTGAGAGGTTAGCCCCCTATAAACAGGCGACGATCATTCGCAGCAATTATTGTTACATGGTACAGGAACTGGCAGCAAGAGGCATCTATAAAGTCGACGGGATTCTCCTTGATCTTGGAGTATCTTCCTATCAGCTTGACAATGAAGAACGCGGTTTTACCTACAGGGTAGATGCACCGCTCGATATGCGCATGGACCAGCGCCAGACGCAGACAGCCGGCGATATTGTCAATGGCTATGAAGAAAAAGAATTATACCGTATTATTCGTGATTACGGTGAAGATAAATTTGCAAAAAATATTGCAAAACATATTGTTGCCGCCAGACAGGTGAAACCGATCACAACCACCGGAGAACTGACAGAGATCATCAGAGAATCCATTCCCATGAAGATGCAGGTGAAGTCAGGACATCCGGCCAAGAGAACTTTTCAGGCAATCCGTATTGAGCTTAACAGAGAGCTCGATGTGCTGCGGGATTCTCTGGATGGAATGATCGATATCCTTGATGATGGCGGAAGACTTTGCATTATCACTTTTCATTCTCTGGAGGACAGAATTGTAAAGACGATTTTCAGAAAAAATGAGAATCCGTGTACCTGTCCTTCAGATTTTCCTGTATGCGTATGCGGGAAGAAATCCAAAGGAAAAGTGATCACAAGAAAGCCGATTCTTCCGGGGGAGACAGAGATGGAAGAGAATCCGCGTTCCAAAAGTGCAAAGCTTCGGATTTTTGAGAGAGTATTATAATTAGAGAGGCATGAAATGGCGAGAACGACCAGGAGTGAAACAGCAAGAAGAAGCAGAACCAGTGCCAGAACAAACAAAGGAATGTATGTTGACGGAAATACGGTCAGACGTCTTGCAGAAGTTCCGGAGAGAAAGAGGCAGCCGGGAAGACAGAATCCGGGAAGGCAGCAGACCAATCGAAACCGAAGAGTGCAGGCGAGTCCTGCGCAGGTATCAAGGCAGAAACATCAGTTGAGTAAAGAAGCACAGAAGAACAGGCAGAAGGCGACTGCAATGAACTGGGGATTTGTAGCGTTTTTGGCAGTTATATGTGTGGCGATATTATTCTGCTCTGTGAAATATCTTCGTTACAAATCAGAGATTACCGCAAAGATGAGTACAGTTGCATCTCTTGAGGAAGAACTGGCAGATTTAAAAGAAGACAATGATGCATATTACAGCCAGGTGACATCAAATGTGGATCTGAATAAGATCAAGCAGATTGCATTGGGGAGACTGGGAATGAAATATCCGTCAGATGATCAGACAGTAACCTATTCTACATCGGGTAACAGCTATGTAAGACAGTATCAGGATATACCAGATTCAAAGTAGGTGATTAATTGAGCAATACGGGAAGAAAGAGTCGAAGAAGACCACAGAGAAAAATAAATCAAAACATGAAAGAAAAGCTGCTGATATTGTTTGGAATTGTGTTACTGCTTCTGGTAATATTAGTGCTGAGAATTACTTATATTAATGCTACCAGTGGAAGCAAATACAAAAAACAGGTGTTAAGTCAGGCACAGCAGAAATATGAGAGCCAGGTACTGCCGGCAAAGAGAGGCGATATTTATGACAAGAACGGAAATATACTGGCTACCAGCAATAAAGTTTATAATGTGATCCTGGACTGTAAAACTGTAAATTCAGATGAGGACTATGTAGAGCCAACAATACGTGCCTTAAATGAGGTGCTGGGGATTGATGAAGAAACAGTGCGTTCTCTTTTGGCCGATTCAAGAACCAGCCAGAGTCAGTATCAGGTACTGACAAAACAGCTGTCTATGGACAAAAAGAAAGAATTTGAAAAATATAAGGCAGAGGATGAAGATTCCGGTCTTACTAAAGCGCAGGCAAAGGAACGGGCAAATATCAAAGGCGTCTGGTTTGAAGAGGATTATCTGAGAAGTTACCCGTTTAATGAAACAGCATGCGATACAATTGGTTTTGCACTGGACAGAGATGTGGCAGATATCGGACTGGAAGGGTACTATAACAGCACACTGACAGGCGTAGACGGAAGACAGTATGGGTATATCAATGATGATTCAGATGTGGAGCAGACCATTATTGCAGCGGTGAATGGAAAAAACATTCAGACCAGCATTGACATCGGTGCACAGCAGATTGTTGAGAAATATGTTAATGGATTTAAAGAGGCAATGGGGGCCAAGAATATAGGTGTCATTGTTGAAAATCCGTCCACCGGTGAGATTATTGCCATGGATGGTGGTGACCGTTATGATCTGAATAATCCGAGAGATCTTTCCACTGTATATACAGAAGATGAAATCAAAGCGATGAATGATGTGGAAACAGTGGAGGCTCTGAATGGTATGTGGAGTAATTTCTGCGTCACAGATGCCTATGAGCCGGGATCTGTTGTAAAGCCGATCGTCATGGCTTCTGCATTGGAAAAGGGTGCGATACAGGAAACAGATACATTTGTATGCGATGGATCGCAGACTTTTGGAGATACTATGATCAAGTGTGCGGTTTATCCGAGCGCACATGGCACAGAGACACTGGGAGAGGTGATTGCAAACTCCTGTAATGATGCAATGATGCAGATTGGTGCCAAGATGGGAGCTACTCAGTTTATCAAAGCACAGAGTCTGTTTAATTTCGGAACAAGGACTGGGATTGACCTGCCGAATGAAGGCGCAGGTATTATCCATACTAAGGACAGTATGGGGGAAACAGAACTTGCATGTTCTGCTTTTGGACAGGGTTTTACCTGTACCATGATCCAGGAAATCAATGCGATGAGTTCCGTTATCAATGGCGGATATTATTATCAGCCGCATCTTGTGACAAAGGTTCTTGACAGTAATGGCGGAACTGTAAAAACAATCTCGCCGATACTTCTGAAGCAGACGATTTCCTCCAGGATTTCCAGTGATATCAGAAGCTATATGGCATTGAGTGTACAGCAGGGTACCAGCCGTCATTCCAAAGTGCAGGGTTACAGTTCAGGCGGTAAAACAGGTACAGCGGAGAAATACCCGCGAGGAAACGGAAAATATCTGGTTTCTTTTATTGGATTTGCTCCTGTAGATGACCCGGCTGTGGTAATTTATGTAGTTGTAGATGAACCGAATGTAGAGGATCAGGCAAACAGTACTTATCCGCAGTATATTGCACAGGGAATCCTTTCGGAGCTTCTTCCGTATCTGAATGTAGTGCCGGATGAATCTGAAGATGGAACAGTGCCGGAGACAGAATTGTGGGAAGGGTTTAAGGGACATTTAAAGAGTACTTCCATATCGGACAGCGAACTTGACAGTGACGGTAATCTGGTGGATGCAGATGGCAATCTGATAGACTGGGATGGAAACCGGATTGATGAAAACGGATATCTGCTGGATGCCAATGGAGATCACATATTGGATGAGGAAGGCAATTATAAGATGTCTACAAATCTTGTCAGTGCTTCGGGAAGTACGGATGCAGATTCTTCAGGAGATGCAGTATCCAATCCTGATGCACCTGCACCTCTGGAGGATGATGAAGCTGAGACGACTGAGGATAATGACGAAGAGACAGACGGTATTACCAATGAAGAAGCAGGTCTGGAATAAAAACGTATAGTTATAGCTCCGCAGAGAATGGTCATATATTGTTATGACAATCTCTGCGGAGCTTTTTTTATGAAAAAAAATATGACGTTTCACAAGAGAAAAATATGGGTGGTATTACTCTGCTGTATTTTAATGATGACAGGCCTTATCGGAAGACTGGTATATCTTATGTGTTTCAGATCAGACTATTATTATAAGAAAGCAAAAGAACTTCACGAAAGAGAGAGAGAGATCAAAGCGGCCAGAGGGGAGATTCTGGATGCAAGGGGAAAAGTTCTGGCATCAAACAGGACGGTATGTACAATCTCTGTGATCCACAGTCAGATAAAAGAACCTGAAAAAGTAATCGCCCTGCTGTCTGAAAAACTGAAAATAGATGAGGCAGAAGTGAGAAAAAGAGTGGAGAAAATCTCTTCCATAGAAATAGTAAAGACAAATGTGGAAAAAAGTACAGGTGATGAGATAAGAGAGTGCAGTCTGGCAGGGGTGAAAGTTGATGAGGATTATAAGCGTTACTATCCATGTGGAAGTCTGGCTTCAAAAGTCATTGGCTTTACGGGAGGTGATAATCAGGGAATTATCGGTCTGGAAGTGAAATATGAAGAAATCCTGAGGGGACAGCCGGGTAAAATCCTGACAACAACAGATGCCAGGGGTGTGGAAATTGATAAATTGGGTGAGACAAGGGAAAAACCGATAGAGGGGAAAAGCCTGATGATCAGCCTTGATGTAAATATTCAGGAATTTGCGCAGCAGTCAGCTTTGAAAGTAATGGAGGAAAAGCAGGCAGAACGTGTATCTATCCTGCTGATGAATCCACAGAACGGCGAAATATATGCATGTGTCAATGTGCCGGAATTTGACCTGAATGATCCTTTTACCCTGACAGATGATCTGAATATGCAGTTAAATGAATCCGGGATAACAATACCGTCGGAAGATCACAATGAACAAAGTGAACTGGCAGTGCAGACAGCATCAGGAAAAACAAATACAGAAAGAAAGCAGGAATTACTGAATCAGATGTGGAGAAATCCCTGCCTGAATGATACTTATGAACCGGGCTCCACATTTAAAATCATCACCATGGCAGCCGGACTGGAGGCTGGTGTTGTTTCACCTGGGGACCGTTTTTATTGTCCCGGATATAAAGTGGTGGAGGATCGCAGAATCCACTGTGCAAAAAGAACAGGACATGGATCCCAGAATTTTGTGGAAGGTGCACAGAATTCCTGTAACCCTGTGTTTATAGAGGTGGGGCTTCGCCTTGGGGTAGAACGTTATTATAAGTATTTCAGACAGTTTGGACTTCTGGATAAAACCGGGACAGATCTTCCGGGAGAGGCAGGAACTATTATGCATCAGAAGAAAAATATGGGAGAAGTGGAACTGGCAACGGTTTCTTTTGGACAGTCTTTTCAGATTACACCTGTTCAGCTGGCTGCAACAGTAAGTTCACTTATAAACGGAGGCAGACGGGTGACACCGCATTTTGGAGTCGCAGTGTTAAATCCTGACAGAACAGAGGGTGAGAAACTGATTTTTCCGGTAAAGGAAGGAATTGTCTCTGAAGAGACTTCGAAGGAAATAAGAGAAATCCTGGAAACAGTAGTATCTCAGGGCTCCGGAAAAAATGCAAAAATTGAAGGATATGCCATCGGTGGGAAAACTGCCACTTCTCAGACACTGCCAAGAAGTGCAAATCGTTATATTTCCTCTTTTTTGGGATTTGCACCTGCAGAAGATCCGCAGATACTGGGACTGTGTATTATTCATGATCCGAAAGGAATCTATTATGGAGGGACAGTAGCTGCACCTGTGATACGTGGTATTTTTGAGAATATCCTGCCATATCTTGGAATTGAAAAAAGTGATGTTTCTGATTTTTCTGCAGAAGGCAATTAGGGAAATTCCGCAGGCAGGGTTGATAAATAAGCAAAAAAGCCTTATACTAAAAGAAATCTGAAAGTAAAAAACTTTCAGGAAAAAACAAAAGAATGAACGAGGTGTAAGATGGAATTTCAAGTTGTAATCCCTGTGCTGATTTCTTTTGCAATCAGCGTTGTATTAGGACCGGTCATCATTCCTTTTCTTCGGAGACTGAAGATGGGCCAGACAGAAAGAACAGAGGGCGTACAGTCCCATTTAAAGAAAGCAGGAACACCTACAATGGGTGGAGTGATCTTTCTGATTGCCACAGCGATAACTGCATTATTTTATGTAGGGGATTATCCGAAGATCATTCCGGTACTGTTCCTGACTCTTGGATTTGGAATTATCGGATTTCTGGATGATTATCTGAAAGTTGTACTGAAACGTTCAGACGGACTGCTGGCATGGCAGAAATTTGGACTGCAGGTCGTTGTGACCGGTATTTTTGTTTTTTATATCCTGAACTATACAAATATTGATCTTGCAATGCGTATCCCATTCTGGCCGGATCATTATCTGAACCTTGGATGGCTTGCGATTCCGGTGCTGTTTTTTGCTGTGATCGGTACTGTAAACGGTGTGAACTTTACAGATGGCCTGGATGGACTGGCTTCCAGCGTGACTTTGATCGTAGCGGTATTTTTTACCGTAGTTTCCATTGGAACAAAGAGCGGGATCGAACCTGTGACAGGAGCCGTTGTCGGTGGACTGATGGGATTCCTTCTGTTTAATGTATATCCGGCAAAAGTGTTTATGGGAGACACAGGTTCTCTGGCATTGGGCGGTTTTGTTGCAGGTACGGCTTATGTGATGCAGATGCCGTTATTTATCCTGATCGTGGGTCTGATCTATCTGATCGAAGTACTTTCCGTTATCATTCAGGTAACTTATTTCAAGGCAACACATGGAAAGCGTATTTTTAAGATGGCACCGATCCATCATCATTTTGAGTTATGCGGATGGTCTGAAACACGTGTAGTTGCGGTATTCTCAGTTATTACAGCGGTTATGTGTATGGTCGCACTGCTGGCACTGTAAGATTTTGGCTAAGCAGATTTCAGCGTTATGCTGATAAAAGGGAGGAAAATTATTATGGAATTACAGGGAAAAAAGGTACTTGTATTCGGTTCCGGAAAAAGCGGAATCGGAGCATCTGACCTTCTGGCAAAGGTAGGAGCATTTCCGGTTATCTATGACGGAAATGCCGAAACAGATAAAGACGCAGTTGTACATAAAACAGATGGGACATATCCGGTCACTGTATATGCAGGAGAACTTCCGAAAGAAGTACAGGACAGTCTTGATCTGGTAGTTTTAAGCCCCGGAGTGCCGACAGATCTTCCACTTGTAAAGAGTTTTTATGAGCAGGGGCTTCCGGTATGGGGAGAGGTAGAACTGGCATACAGAGTAGGTGACGGCGAAGTACTTGCCATCACAGGAACAAACGGAAAAACTACTACAACAGCACTTCTTGGAAAAATTATGCAGGATGCACGTGAGTCTGTTTTTGTAGTCGGCAATATCGGAACCCCATATACTTCCAAAGCACTGGAGATGAAGCAAAACTCTGTAACTGTTGCAGAAATCAGCAGTTTTCAGCTGGAAACGATTGATGAGTTTGCGCCAAAGGTATCTGCAATCCTGAATATTACAGAGGACCATCTGAACCGTCATCATACAATGGAAGAGTATATACGTGTGAAAGAACTGATCACTGAGAATCAGGGCACAGAAGATGTATGCGTGCTGAATTATGAAGATGAGGTTCTGCGTGAGTTTGGAAAACATCTGACTCCACGAGTGGTATATTTCTCCAGCGGACGTAAACTGGATGAGGGAATTTATCTGGATGGAAACAAAATCATCCTGAAGGACGGAGAAAAAGAAATCGAAGTAGTTAAGACAGAAGATCTGAAGCTTCTTGGAAAACACAATTTTGAGAATGTTATGGCCGCAGTTGCAATGGCTTACTACGATGGAGTATCCTTGGACAGCATCCGTAAGAGCATCTGTGAATTTACAGCTGTTGCACACAGAATCGAATATGTGACAGAGAAAAAAGGCGTTGTATATTATAATGATTCTAAAGGAACTAACCCGGATGCGGCAATTAAAGGAATCCAGGCAATGAACCGTCCGACACTTCTGATCGGCGGCGGTTATGATAAACAGTCCGGTTATGATGAATGGATTGAGGCATTTGACGGAAAGGTACGTTATCTGGTGCTGATCGGTCAGACAAAGGAGAAAATCAAAGAAGCTGCTGAGAAACATGGTTTCCATGACATCATCCTCTGCGAAGATCTGAAAGAGGCAGTAAAGGTATGTGAGGAGAAAGCACAGCCTGGAGATGCTGTTTTGCTTTCTCCCGCATGTGCAAGCTGGGGACAGTTTGATAACTATGAACAGCGTGGAGATATGTTCAAGGAATATGTAAGAAATCTGTAGAATATCTATAAGTAAGAATTATAGCTGTCCGGCAGAGAAAGACGAAGCTGCAGTGACCGGCTATAGATAATTTTGCGGAGAAACAGATGGCGCGAAAAAGAGCGACAGATTTATCAAAAACAGATATGACGATGCTGGTACTGATAGTACTGCTTGTGATTTTTGGCCTGGCAGTATTATTCAGCTCCAGTGAATATAATGGCAGAGTACGTTTCGGCGACTCTGCCTGTTATTTTAAGAAACAGTTATTTGCCACAGCATTGGGTATGGGAGTAATGTATATGGTTTCTTCCATTGATTATCATTTTTTTCTGAGGCTGGGACCAGTGGCATATCTGATTTCAATGTTTTTGTCCGGCGCAGTACTTTTTGTAGGTCAGGAGATCAACGGCTCAAAAAGATGGCTGAATCTTGGACCTTTATCTTTTCAGCCTTCAGAGTTTGCGAAAGTTGCTGTAATCCTTTTTCTTGCATGGCAGATCGAGCGTACAAAAAAAGCAACCATGGGATTTGGATTTATGTGCAGGACAATACTGACCCTGCTGCCGATCATTGGTCTTGTAGGTTCAAATAATCTGAGTACAGCGATCATTATTCTGGGTATCGGTGGAATCCTGATTTTTGTATCCAATCCGGGATATCTGGAATTTATCGGGCTTGGCAGCGCAGGTGCAGGTTTCATAGCTGTTTTTCTTGCTGCAGAGAGCTATCGTCTGGAACGTCTTGCAATCTGGAGAAATCCGGAGAAATATGAAAAAGGATTTCAGACGATCCAGGGACTGTATGCCATCGGCAGCGGCGGAATATTCGGCAGAGGATTTGGAAACAGTCTGCAGAAACTTGGATTTGTTCCGGAAGCGCAGAATGATATGATTTTTTCGATTATATGTGAGGAAATGGGAGCAGCCGGAGCTATCTTTCTGATTTTTCTGTTTGCAATGCTTTTGTGGCGTCTGGGTGTGGCTGCCATGCATGCAAAAGATCTGGCCGGAGCTCTTATCTGTTGCGGGATTATGGGGCATCTGGCTCTTCAGGTTATTTTGAATATTGCAGTGGTGACCAATACAATCCCCAATACAGGCATTACGCTGCCTTTTATCAGCTATGGAGGAACTTCGGCAGTGTTTCTTCTTGGGGAAATGGGACTTGCGATGAATGTTGGGAAATGTGACAGGATAAATTGAATTACAGGTTTCAGAATGGCGTAACATATAATAGAAAAAGCCATAAACTGTAAAGTAAGAGACTCTTTGGGAGCAAAAGGTTGGATGAAATCCATGTGACAGGTAAAGCATCTCTCAGCGGGGAGATTTTTATACAGGGATCAAAAAATGCAGCACTTCCAATGATAGCCGCATCTCTGATGCACAGAGGACTAAGCATTCTGAGGGGATGTCCCAGAATTTCAGATGTTTTTTGTATGGAAGAGATTTTGAAAAGTCTTGGTGCAGTGACCTGGTGGGACGATCATGATCTTTATCTGGATTGTTCCTGCGCAGACGGAACAGAAATTCCTGCAGTCTATACAGGCAGAATGCGTTCTTCGATCATTCTGGCAGGTGCGGTGCTTGCAAGAAACAGAAAATGCAGGATAGGGTATCCGGGCGGATGTACGATCGGGAAAAGACCAATAGATCTCCATCTTATGGCACTGAGAGCACTTGGCGCGGATGTCCGGGAAAATGCATCAGGCCTGGATGGAGAATGCGTCAGATTTGAAGGGCAGGATATTGTGTTTCCGAAATCGAGTGTGGGAGCTGCTCAACAGGCAATACTGGCAGCAGTTCTTGCAAAAGGTGTAACACATCTTTATAATTGTGCGAAAGAACCGGAGGTTTTCTGGCTCTGCAGATATCTGAAAACAATGGGAGCACTGATAGAAGGAGAAGAAACCGGTGAAATTACGATCAGAGGAGTGGATGAACTGAAAGGCGGAGACTACCGTATTCCTCCGGATCGTATTGTTGCAGGTACCTATCCTGTCTCTTATACACATCTCCGAGCCCACGAGACGTAGAGGAATCTCGT
>ENA-OZLE01000402-OZLE01000402.1-human-gut-metagenome-genome-assembly--contig:-NODE-402-length-11570-cov-10.844637_pt1 | contig 11570 bp, 10 predicted proteins | sample MGYA00243858_ERZ653781 | MGnify/ENA primary metagenome ERZ653781 (study PRJEB26926, sample SAMN06164548) | human gut metagenome | biome: ENVO:00009003; feature: ENVO:2100002; material: ENVO:00002003... | reverse complement strand
CATACGAGATTCCTCTACGTCTCGTGGGCTCGGAGATGTGTATAAGAGACAGGCTATGAATAGAACTTATTTACAGAAGTATTTAAAGACTAATTCATCTATACAATGGTTGTATATGAAATATATGCAATACTATGCTAAGAAATTTTTGAATCATCCTGAAACTTGGAAACAGTGGCAACTAGCTAAGTTAACAGCTATGCTCAGTTATGCTCAACGGCATTGTACCTATTATAGGAAATATATAGTAGGTGAAGTAAGGATGGATAATTCAATGGAAATAATTAAGAGTCTTCCTTTGTTGGATAAGAATATTATTCGTCATCAGGAGAAAAATGTTTATAGTGATGAAATAACTGATAATTGGAAAGTATGGCTTAATACAGGTGGATCTACGGGTGAACCTTTGCATTTTCCCGCTCTCTATAAAGGCTTGCCTGTTGAAGGGGTTTGTCAAATGATGCTTTATATGAAGATGGGCTATCAGTGGGGAGATATTATAGTTTCGTTTGATGGTTGCAGAATCAAAGATGAAGATAGATCTCGGAATATTTATTGGCAAATGGGGAACGCTAATTTTCCTTTTGGAAAGAAGAATTTTTCTACACTTTATCTTGATAATAATAGTGTGAAGTATTATTGGGAAGAATTGAAAAGAACGAAACCTGCATTTATTCGTGGATATCCGTCTGGCATCATGGAAATGTGTAAATTAGCTATGAATACAGGGATTGTAATGGATTTGAAATTGAAAGGGGTTTATTTGACAAGTGAGAGCTTCACACAGGATGAGAAAAACTTCATAAGTTCTTACTTCAAATGCCCTGTTTATGGACAGTATGGACATACGGAAAGTTCTATTTTTGCTATACAAAATCCTGCAGATGAAGTTTATTATTGCTCTCCTATATATGGTTATACAGAAGTTGTTGATCAGAAGGGACAGCATGTTAATATAGGTGAACAAGGAGAAGTTGTGGTGACAGGATTTGTTGAATATGGTTTACCATTTATCCGATATAAGACAGGGGATCTTGCAATCTATGGTGGAGAAACAGAATTGGGTGAAACTATTCTTACAAAGCTATTGGGACGTGAGGTTGATTGTATTTATAACAAAGGAGGAAAAAAGATTTATCTTGTTGGCTTTATCTTTGGGGGACATATTCGGGCCTTCAATTATATACAAACTTGGCAACTCCATCAGTATGAAGTTGGTAAAGTGGAAATGTATATAGTAAAGGCTAGAGAATATAGTGATAATGTTGAGAAAGAGATAGTAAATCTTTTTGTTTGTAATGGTTTTGAGTTGATAATTCATTACGTCGATTTCATAGAGAAAACCAATCGGGGTAAGCAACGCTTCTTGATTCAAGAATTGAAGTGAAACCTAACTTATGATTAATCATTATAAAAATATGCAATATGCACCAATAATAATTTTTGCTTTTAATCGTCCGAAAGCATTAAGGAATGTGGTTTGTTCGTTGTTGCAGAACACAGAAGCTAGGGAAAGTGATTTATATATCTTTGTGGATGGAGCAAGACTACATAAAGATGGAGAGTTGAAAGAAGTGGAATTGGTACGGGAGTATGTGATATCAATTACGGGTTTTAAGACATTACATTATACATTTTCAGAAGTGAATAAAGGGTTAGGAGCAAGTATTATAGATGGCGTTTCGGAAGTAATAAACCGATATGGAAAAGTTATTGTCCTTGAAGATGATCTTTGTGTTCAACCTAATTTTTTGGCTTTTATGAATCAAGGATTAAAATATTATGAGAAAGTAAATGGTGTTTTTTCTATATGTGGGTATAATAATAAGATAAAAATTCCCAAAGATTATAAGGCTGATGCGTATATTTATAATAGAAGTAGTTCATGGGGATGGGCCACATGGAAAGATAGATGGGATACTATTGATTGGAAGTTAGAACCATTTGATATATATAAATCTAAAGCAAGAGTTTTCCGCTGTTGGGCGGGATCAGATGCTTGGAAGATGCTGAATGATTGGCATAAAGGTAAAAATAATTCTTGGGCAATACGTTTTGTCTTTGCTCAGTTCCTACAGAATAAGAAGTGTGTTAACCCTTGTTATAGTCTTATCAATAATAGAGGTTTTGATGGGCAAGGTACTAACTGTAAATCCTGGAGCCGTTTTAAATTTGAATTAGAATCTACGGGTAAGAAGAATTTTGTATGGCCTACACAATTGAGTATAAATTCTTGTCTATTTAAACGTGCTATGTGGTATAATTCGGTGTTTATTAGAATTTACAGTAGAATAATGTATTTAATTAAATAGTAGCAATGGATATAACTGACTGTAAAATTATTGAATTGCCAAAGATTGTAGATCCACGGGGTAATCTGTCAATTATTGAGCAATTAAAACAGATTCCGTTTGAAATAAAGCGGGTCTATTGGATATATGATGTGCCCGGCGGAATGGATCGTGGAGAACATGCATATAAAGAGAACCAGGAATTTATAGTAGCCCTGTCGGGGTCGTTTGATGTGGTACTGGATGATGGTAAGAATAAATGTGTTTTTCCTTTAAACAGATCTTATAAAGGATTATATGTGACTAAAGGAATATGGCGCAGAATGACAAATTTTTCAACAAATTCATTGGCTCTTGTCTTGTCATCAACTGATTACAATGTTAATGACTACATAATGGATTATCAGGAATTTAAAAAATGGGTACTAAAATGAGAAGTGTCTTTGATTGTTCGCTATATGAACTTAACAAATCACATGATCCGGAAGGTAATTTGACTTTTATATACGAGAATGTGCATGTGCCATTTCCAATAAACAGAGTATTTTACAGTTATGATATTCCAGGTGGTGAAGATCGTGGTGCTCATGCGCATAAGGAATGCCATCAGTTTATAATAGCAGCATCCGGCTCTTTTGAAGTTGTATTGGATGACGGTGTAAACAAACGTACTGTATTACTTAATCGTCCATTTTGGGGGTTGCATGTGCCGCCGGGAATATGGGCGTCAGAACAAGGTTTTTCATCGGGTAGTATCTGCTTGGTATTAGCTAGTCATGGATATTCGGAAGAGGATTATATTCGTGACTATGATGAATTTCTGAAATATGTTGAGGAACAAAAGAATAATTGATTTGATATAATGATTGTATATCGATTGAATAATAAGTGGGATATGGTGAAATTTTTAGATTTACAAGCAATCACTATGCGACATGGTGATGAGATTAAAGCTGCTATAGACAGGGTTGTTGAATCCGGTTGGTTTTTACAGGGAAATGAAAATAAACGGTTTGAGATGGACTATGCAAAATATATCGGTACAGAGTTTTGTGTAACTGTAGCAAATGGTTTGGATGCATTAAAACTTATATTGCGTGGTTATAAGGAAATGGGATTGATGCAAGATGGAGATGAAATCATTGTGCCTGCCAATACGTATATTGCTACAATTCTTGCCATTACAGACAATAATCTTGTACCTGTACTTGTGGAGCCAACGTGGGATCATTTGGAGATAAACATAGATGCCATTGAGGAACACATTACTTCTAAAACCAAAGGGGTAATGATAGTTCATCTATACGGTCGTATTGCCTATAATGATAAGTTACGTGGAATTTGCGAGAAATATAATTTGAAGTTAATGGAGGATTGTGCACAAAGCCATGGTTGTGCTTGGGATGGTGTTAAAACCGGTGCGTTAGGTGATGCAGCGGCACATAGTTTTTATCCGGGAAAAAATTTGGGTGCGTTAGGTGATGCAGGTGCTGTAACTACAAGTGATCCAAAATTGGCTGAAATTATTCGTGCATTAGCAAATTATGGAAGTCATAAAAAATATGTATTTAAATATGTAGGAATGAATAGCCGTATGGCTGAAACAGACGCAGCAGTACTTGATGTAAAACTAAAATATTTGGATGAAGATAATGCACAGCGCCAGAAATTGGCTGATTACTATTATACCCACATCAATAATCGCTTCATAATTTTGCCGAAACGGATTAAGGATGAATGTAATGTTTATCATCAATTCCCTATTTTTTGTCAGCGTCGTGATGAATTGCAAGAATATTTAAAGGAAAATGGAGTACAAACTCTCATTCATTATCCGATACCTCCACATAAGCAGGAATGTTATAAAGCATGGAATAATCGGACTTATCCTATTACAGAAATGATTCATCAACAGGAACTTTCCATTCCGATGAGTCAGGTCGTGACGGAGGCAGAGGCTAAGATTGTGGTTGATGTGTTGAACTCATTTAGATAATAAAAGATAATACCATGTTGTATTATTGTACGCTCTTTGATTCCAATTATATTAGTAAAGGAATAGCATTATATCTTTCACTTGAGAGGCATACGGATGATTTTCTGTTGTATGTAATGGCGATGGATAGGAAGTGTGAGAAAATGTTGAAAAATATGGATTTTGCGCATATGCATGTAGAATGTATTGAAGATATTGAAACAGGGTCATTACTTGAGGCTAAACAGAATCGTTCTAGGGCTGAATATTGTTGGACTTGTGGTTCTGTGGTAACAGAGCATTTTTTTAGAACACGTATGCTACCTGAAATAACTTATTTGGATTCTGATTTGATGTTTTTCTGTTCTCCCAAATGTGTGGATAATGAATTAAAAAAGGCAAATGCTTCTGTTGGTCTTACGCCCCATTTTATTAATAATACTATATTTGGTGTTTACTGTGTACAATATGTTTATTTTAAGCGGGATGAAGATGGTGAAAAATGTTTAAATTGGTGGAAGAATGAATGTCTGAAATGGTGTTATTCAAAACTGGAAGATGGTAAATATGGTGATCAAAAATACCTCGATTATATGAAAAATATGTTTAGTAATGTGTATGCTATTGAAAATAGAGGTGTGGGCATTGCTAATTGGAATATTGAGCAGTATGATTATCATTTTAATGAAGGATTTTTAATACATCAGGGTAGGCGGTGGCCTATTGTGTTTTTTCATTATAATGGTGTGAACGTGAAAGTCGAGAACGGAAAACTGATATTTGTTTATAGTAAGTATTTAACCAAAGTGGTAGTCGAAACTTTTATCAAACAATACGCAGAATTGCTCACATTTGTATATATTAACTATTTGGGGATTAAAATTGATGGTTTTGAAATGTATCCACAGAATAAGGTAAAGGTGATTCTGAATGGATTATGGCTTTATGTGAGAGGAAATAAAATAGCTATGAGGTTGGAACAGAAATTTATGGAGCATAAGTATATACAACGTGTATCACCTTATAGTGAAAGAAAAAATAGATAAGGTAGGAGTATAGCCGTATCAAAATTTAATTATCGAAACAATATTCATGTTATTGAAGTTAAAAAACTTACCCTTGTTGGAAAGCCATCGAGGGCTGACCACTTTGCCTTCCGGCAAACTCCTAATCAACACCATCAACGCCCATTCCTACAATACCGCCCAAAAAGACAAGCTCTTTGCCGAAGCTTTGCAGCAGGGAGATGTGTTAATTCCCGACGGGGCAAGTATTGTCAAGGCGTGTCGTTGGCTGAATGCGAGATCCAAACCTACAGAGCGTATTGCCGGCTGGAACCTGTTCGAGTTCGAGATGAACAAGCTGAATACTATCGGAGGAAAATGTTTTTTCATGGGCAGCAGTGAAAAAGTATTGGCATTGATAAAACAGCGTGTGAAAGTGGATTATCCCAACATCGAAGTGGAAACCTATTCGCCACCCTATAAGCCGGAGTTTTCGGAAGAGGACAATCGGGCGATAGTCGAAGCTATCAACAAGGCAAATCCTGATTTGCTCTGGATAGGGATGACTGCCCCCAAGCAGGAGAAATGGGCGTACACGCATTGGCATGAATTAAAAATCCATTGCCATTGCGGAACGATAGGTGCTGTTTTCGATTTCTATGCCGGAACGGTAAAGCGTGCTCCCACCTGGTGGCAGAGACATTCTCTGGAATGGTGCTACCGGTTGTTGAAAGAACCTCGCCGGATGTGGAAACGTTACATTATCGGCAATCTGTTGTTCATGTGGAATATATGTAAGGAGTAGCTTGATGAAAAGAATCTTATTGCTTGTTTTTCTGTGTAGTGTTTCCTTATGGGCCGATGCCCAGGCATTGCTGGGGACTACCGGACTGCTTCATGCTCCCACGGCTGATATGCAGCGTGATAAAACGTTCCTGTTTGGTGGAAACTATTTGAATACTCATCCGTTATCCACCCATTTTCGTAGCAGTGAAGTGGGGTATACCTTCAATTATTACATTAATATTACTATTTTTCCTTGGCTGGAGGTGGCCTATATCTGTACATTGGTACATGCGGATCATGGCTCTACTTATTTCCCGGAACAGTCTTGGGGGAAATTCACGAATCAGGACCGGGCTTTCAGTGCGCGTCTGCGTCTTTGGAAAGAAGGGTGGTGGAAGGAGTGGACACCGCAAATCGTACTCGGCTTGGATGATCCCACTTCTCATGCCGATCATGGCGGCGGTGGACTGGTGTCTGGTAATACAAGCGGTTCCAATAACTACGCAACACGGTATTATCTGGCTGTAACCAAACATCTGGATTTTCAGAACATAGGTGAATGGGGTATTCATGCCGCATTTGTATATGGTAATGCCAAAGGTATGGAGCATTATAAACGTCCTTCATTCGGCACAAACTTCCGTTTTCAGCTACTCGGTGACCAGCCTTTGATTAAAGCTGTAAATAATCTTAACCTAATGGCCGAATATGACGCCCGCACAGTAAACATCGGGGCACACTACCAGCTTTGGAAAGACCACATCAACCTGATTGCCGAACTGAACAACGGGAAATATTTCTCCGGTGGCATTTACTTCAAAATCCATCTGAAATGATAAAAAAGATTATCCGATTAGGATCTTCGGAATAGATTCTGTTCTTTTATAAAAAAGGAGGATTTATGGTTGGAAATATAAGTATAACAGATGTGTATATGAGTGTATTGTCTTCACTGAGTGTAGATGAAAAACCGGATTTGATTGCAAAACTGACAAATTCCATCAGAAATACGTATACAAAGGAACAGAATATTGAAACAGAAGATCCTTTTGCTTGTTACGAAGGCGATTGGGGCGGAAATATGTCGGCTGAGGAATATGCAGATGATTTACGTAAACCCTAATTTGAGGGTTTACCTTTCTTATATCCAACTGTTGCAAAGATAATAAAACAGCTATCCCGGGTGCAAAAACCGCCATAGAGGCAGTCTCCATGCAGAGGCGCTCTATGGCGGTTTCCCGTTTCTCCACGTTTACCGGGGAAAATTCCCGTTTCCGGGAAGCCGGGAGGTTACTCTTCCATCTTGAGCTTGCCCAGTTCTTTCAGGATGTGCTCCATGGCTTCTTTGTAAACTTCCGGTTTCTCCTTTTCCAGCCATTTCATCAGTTTGAAGTAAGAATTTGGAGTCACAATCTTGCCGTCCCGAATTTTGGTGGCGGTGGACCGGCCTATCGCACCTTTGTCGCCCAAGTTGTTGGGGTTTAAATCGTTTCTTCGCACGGCATTACCGATGCAGGTGCTGATGATCTCAAATTTTTTTCATGTTACTAAAAATTAAATTATTAAATAATGATTTGTAAACAGCATAAACATAGCTACTTACAAAATGTCTCGGCAAAGATAGGAAATGTTTATTAACAATTGCTTGTTTTTGTGAGCAACGCCCTATTTATATTTTGCGTTCCTTTGCGTTATATTTATACTAACACACAAAAGAAATGGATTATACAGAGCAGTTTATCCGGCTGAATTGCAGTTTGATGTCGGATTACAAAATGATGAAGCTGAATGCCGACATGAAATGCATGGGGCTGGGGTTGTATCTTGAAACGATATTGTTTCTGCGCAAACAGCAGGAATACAAACATGATTTTAACGAACTGGATTTGCTGGCCGATCAGTGGGGAGCTACCGTGGAAAATCTGCAACATCTTATTAAGGACTTCGATTTGTTTCTCATTACAGAGGACGGGTATTTCCGATGTCTGTATCTGGACGAGGTGATGGGATATCAGAGTAAACTTTCCGAGCAACGTGCTGCTGCCGGTAGTAAGGGAGGGAGAAGCTGTAAGAAAAGTACGGTGAAAGCATCTGCAAAAGCAACTGCGTCTACAGCGTCTGCAATAGGGAGGGGCAGAATCAACGAGGGGAAAAACGGTGATGCGTCCTGCGTGGATAATAACGGGGAAGTCTACATGAAAAGCGATGATACACCTTGCATGGATAATAACAAGGAAATCTATACGAAAAGCAGTGGTGCACCCTGCGTGAATAATAACAAGGAAATCTACATGGAAAGTGGTGATACACCTTGCGTGGATCGTAACGAGGAAGTCTACATGAAAAACGGTGATACGTCCTGCATGGATAATAACGGGAAAGCCTACCTGAAAAGTGGTGGTGCACCTTGCATGGATTGCAACGAGGAAATCTACATGAAAAGCGGTGATGCGTCCTGCATGGATCGCAACGAGGAAATCTACATGAAAAATGGTGGTGCACCCAGTATGGATAGCAAGGAGAGAATTTATATGGAAAGCAGCAATGTAGATAGTGACAAGGTTGTCTGCATGGATAACAGCAAGCCAATCCATTCGGATTATAATAAGGAAATCTACAAGGAAAACAGCACGGAGAGCAACGTGAAAAGTAGTGCGGAAAGTATGAAAAATACGACTGCAAAAAATACAAATGGAAATTCAGTCAAAAATGTGATTCAAAGTGTTGATAATGAGCGATATGGAAAGGGATTGCAAGCAAGCTTTAAGCAAAACTTTATAAGAGAAGAAAAGAATAGAGGAGAGAAGAAAAACAACAATAACAAAGAAAAAGAAATAATTGCTGTTGCTGCTGTTGATAAACTTCCCCGATTTTCCGAATTGTCTGAAACGATACCCCGATGGGAACAATGCATCAATGAAGCTTTCATTACCCAGAGTTGGCTGGAGGCTGTGGGGATGATGTCAGGTTTGAAGGAACTCTTTTTAAACAATCTTTCTTTTATTCGTGATCTGTTCAAGAAACATGTCGTGGCACAAGGAAACACAGGAGGAATCACTTCCGTGTCCGAAGCCGAAGCTTATTTCGCCAACTACATCCGCCGAGAAAGGCCCACCCGTCTTTTTCTGGAAGAAAAGCTGAAAGAAAGGAGCCGGATGCAAAATGAATCGACATCACTCTCGCCCTACGAAACGTACAATCCGCTGACCGGCGAACGTTCGTACTGCGGTGTGCCTCTTCCTGCCGGTGCACCACCGCGCCCCAACGGACGTGCCACCTGGGATAACCTGAAACAGAGCTGGATATGACGCGCGAAGAACATGCAGACTATGTGCGGTGGCTGAAAAGCCTGCCGCGCAGAAAGGACCATTTCCGTATGCCTTGTCCCGAATGTTCCGCAACGCGAAGCAATCCCAAAGATCCTTCGTTCAGTGTGCATATCACCCGTGAAGGGGGATGGGCGAAATGCTTTCATTGTGATTTCGCCATAGCGTGGAACGAGGACGAGATGTGGAAAAGAGAACAGAAACAACAAGACCGGAAACGGCAGAAACAGCAGAAGGATGCATCGCAGCACCATAACACGTCGCAGCACCACGATGCAGCACCGCAGCAACGTAACACGGCGCAGCATCACGGTACAGCACCGCAGTACCATAACACGTCGCAGCACCACGATGCAGCATCGCAGCAACGTAACACGTCGCAGCACCACGATGCAGCATCGCAGCACCGTAACACGGCGCAACGCAAACCGCACATCCCCCTGCAACCGCCTGTACATTACATATGCCCGGTAATCAATAAAAACAAACAAATTATGAATGGAAAAATGATGGAATACATGGTCGGCAGACGAGGTATTCCGATGGACGTCCTGACAAGGATGAAGATAGAGGAACGCTTGGAATTCCTGCCGCAGACCGGCAAGGAAGAAGCCTGCATCTGCTTCCCTTACCTGGAGGACGGAGTAATGAAAAACATGAAATTCCGGGATGCCGCAAAGCATTTCAAGATGGTGAAAGGAGCCGAACTGATTCCTTGGAACATAGACGCCATAAAAGGGAAGGAAAAGTGCTACATCACCGAAGGCGAGATAGATGCCCTCAGCCTGATAGCCGCAGGACTGGAAGAAGTGGTGTCCGTACCCAACGGAGCCGGAGGCGCGAACCTTCAGTGGCTGGACCGCTTCGTGGAGTCGCACTTCGATGACAAGACGGAAATCATCCTGGCCATGGATACCGACAGGCGCGGAGTGGAGTTGCGCGACGAACTGGTGCGCCGCCTGGGCGTGGACCGCTGCAAGGTGGTGGCCTGGGGAGAAGGCTGCAAGGATGCCAACGAGTATCTGTTGAAGTACGATCTTCCGAGGCTCCGCCAGCAGGTGGAGCAGGCGGCGGAAATCCCGTTGGAAGGAGTCTTCTGCCCTATGGACGAATGGGATACGCTGATGGATATTTATTACAACGGAATGCCGGAAGGAGCCGATACGGGACTGGAGAATCTGGACCGGCTGATCAAGTTCGAGCGTGGTTTTGTGCTCACGGTCACAGGCGTTCCCGGCAGCGGAAAAAGCGAGTTTGTGGACGAAATTGCCATGCGCCTGCTCCTGCGCCACGATTGGAAGGTGGGCTATTTCAGCCCGGAGAATACCCCGCTGGCCTATCACTACCGCAAGCTGATACGCCGCGTGGTGGGCAAGCGTTTCGAACACAAGGGGATGCCGTTGCCGGAAGCCGGACAGGCCATCCGTTACCTGGCACAGAGTGTCTTCTCCATTATGCCGAAAGAGGACTTCTCGGTAGAGAGCGTGCTCCGCATTGCCGCCCAACTGGTGAGCCGGAAAGGAGTGAAGGTGCTGGTGGTGGACCCCTTCAACCGCTTCGAGCATCAGATTCCCGACTGGGAAACGGAAACGCAGTACATCAGCCGCATCTTCGACGAGTTCTCCAATTTTGCCGTGAAGCACAAGGTGTTGCTCATTCTGGTGGCGCACCCCACCAAGTTGCGCCGCGAACCGGGAAGCAAACGCTGGCCTGTGCCCACGCTGTATGATATCAACGGCTCGGCGGCCTTTTTCAACAAGACGGATTATGGAATGGTGGTAGACCGTAACGATGAACTGGGGCAGGTGCTGGTGCGTGTGGCCAAGGTACGTTTCGACCATCTGGGCGGACCGGGAGATGCTTTTTTCGCCTTCAGCACTTACAACGGACGCTACACGCCTACCGAGGAGAGGACCTTGGATCATAATCCGCCCGAACCGAAGTGGGAGCATACCAATTTCCTGACAGAGAAGCTGAAGCCCGAACAGCAGGGCCTGGGGTTTAATGAGGGGGAATGAAGAAGTTGAATGTTGCTGTTCCTGAATAACTCAGGGATAGGAGAAGGGAGATATGTCAAAACAAAAAGGACAGCCCCGAAAAGTTACAGATAGTAATTATAACACGTAAAAGGGGCGTATCAAGCTCTGTATGGAGTAATGATACGACCCTTTCTTTAGTCTTTTAGGAT
>ENA-OZLE01000384-OZLE01000384.1-human-gut-metagenome-genome-assembly--contig:-NODE-384-length-11934-cov-4.840222_pt1 | contig 11934 bp, 9 predicted proteins | sample MGYA00243858_ERZ653781 | MGnify/ENA primary metagenome ERZ653781 (study PRJEB26926, sample SAMN06164548) | human gut metagenome | biome: ENVO:00009003; feature: ENVO:2100002; material: ENVO:00002003... | reverse complement strand
GCATATCGTCGGCAGCGTCAGATGTGTATAAGAGACAGCTCGTGAACTCTCAGATAATCGTCTATCTGTGCCACCTGAGCGTCATTAACTCCGCCCTTGCCTATCTGAAAAGCAGGCTGTATAAGCGAAGCCATACCTTTGAGTTCTGCTCTTTGTTTAGTTGTAATCATAATCTAAATCCTTTCAGTTTACTGCTTTGTGAGCTGTTCAAGCAAAGCTTTCAGTGCGTTTGCTCTATGGGAAACGGTATTCTTTGTTTCTGAGTCCACCTGCGCAAAGCTCTTGTTCCCATACATGAAAATAGGGTCATAGCCGAAGCCGTTTTCGCCAACAGGCTCGTGAGCTATCTTACCGAATACTTTTCCCTCAACGGCTATCTCTTCGCCGTCTGCTTTGATAAAGTGTATTGTACAGGTAAAGTGTGCTCCCCTTTTATCATCAGGTATTTCTTTCATTTTTTTAAGCACAAGAGCGGTACGCTCATCATCAGTTTCGAGTCCGCCATATCTTGCTGAATATACTCCAGGCTCACCATCCAGGGCGTCTATCTCAAGACCGCTGTCGTCTGCAAGTACAGCACAGCGGCAAAGCTTGAATGCAGCTCTTGCTTTTAGTGCAGAGTTTTCAGCAAAAGTAGTGCCTGTTTCCTCAACATCAAGTATCAGACCTGCCTCTGATTGTGAGAACACCTCATAACCAAGCGGCTCAAGAATCTGTTTATATTCTCTTATCTTGCCTTTATTGTTGCTTGCAATAACAAGTTTCATTTTTTCTCCTTTAGCTGTGTATATAAGTTACCTTATTTTTCTTTAATTTTTCACGGCATTTGTTTGCCTTATCTTTGAAAACTGTACCAATACATTCTTCGTTGAAAACAACTTTCATTCCACATTCAATAGCACCTATTGCAGTGTTGATAACGGAGATACCACCATCAACACCTACAAATTCTATCTCTTTCACATTCCTTGCTCTCATAAAATCTTCAAGAGCAACGTTTGAAAAAGCATCGGGCTTGCTTTTGGAATAAATATTTTTGGATACAACTTTCAGCTTTGCTGGAAAGCTAGCCGCAGGTGTTCCCTCTTTGGGCATTCCTCCACCCAAAAGTCCCTTTTTGTAGCTGACGATATAAAAGACCTCCTCAGCTTTATAAGCAGAGATACGCTTATTTATGGCGTCGATAAGTGATTCGGCATCATATGAGTATGTGGTTTTATCTCTGCCCCTTCCTACATACATTTCCTGCATATCAACTACAAACAAAACCTTATCCATAAAAAATTCCCCCTGATTTTATACTTTTAAGTGTCTAATCCAATATTCTATTATTCAAACAGCGCTTCAACAAAATCTCTTGCTGAAAACGGCTGTATGTCGTCTATTTTTTCACCTACTGTAACAAGCTTTACAGGCACTTGCAGATCGTCGGTTATGCTGATAATTATTCCACCCTTGGCTGTGCCGTCAAGCTTGGTAAGAATAATACCCGTTATATCAGCTACTTCGTTGAACTGTCTTGCCTGATTAACTGCGTTCTGTCCCGTTGTAGCGTCAAGCGCAAGCAGGACTTCGAGAGCACAGCCCTCTGCCTGTTGGTGAACTATACGGGATATCTTTTTCAGCTCGTCCATAAGGTTTTTCTTATTGTGAAGACGACCTGCGGTATCGCATATAACAACGTCAGCCTGTCTTGCCTTAGCCGCCGCCAGTGCGTCAAATACTACGGAAGCAGGGTCTGAACCTTCGTTGTGCTTGATTATGTCTACCCCTGCACGTTCTGTCCACACTTCGAGCTGGTCAATAGCAGCCGCTCTGAAAGTATCAGCCGCCGCAACGATAACCTTTTTGCCCTGTTTGTGAAGCTGATAAGCAAGCTTGCCGATAGTTGTTGTTTTGCCAACACCGTTTACACCGATAACCAGTATAACTGACGGTATTGTTGACATATCGAGCTTCTGATCCTCACCGAGCATTTCTGTGATTATCTCTTTAAGCATATCCTTGATTTTTTCAGGCTCTTTAACGCCCTCCTGCTTGACTTTCTGTCTGAGCTTATCGCATATCTTTTCAGAAGTTGTAACACCGATATCGCAGAGGATAAGCGTTTCTTCAAGCTCCTCAAAAAGATCTTCATCTATTTTGCTGAATGAATGGAGCAGACTTTCTATTCTGCCCATCATTGAGTCTTTAGTCTTTTTAAGACCATTTTTCAGCTTTTCAAAAAATCCCATTTCTTCACTCCTATTCAAGTTTCATTTGACGTGTTTCCGAAACGTCCATTTTAAGAAGCTTGGAAACACCCTTTTCTTGCATCGTTACGCCATACAGAACGTCAGCTTCTTCCATTGTTCCACGTCTGTGAGTAATGGTGATAAACTGTGTTTTATCTGTAAGGTGGTGCAGATATTGTGCATATTTACTTACGTTCACATCATCAAGCGCCGCTTCGATCTCGTCAAGCAGACAGAAAGGCGACGGTGATATTTTCAGTATCGCAAAATATATTGCAATAGCCACCAGAGCCTGCTCTCCGCCTGAAAGGGACATAAGGTTTGTTATGACCTTGCCTGGCGGCTGAACGTTTATCTCAATACCACATTCAAGGACATTGTTTGGGTCTGTGAGAATAAGCTCGCACTGACCACCACCGAAAAGCTCGGTGAAAATTTTCTTGAAGTTCGCATTTATACGTTCAAAGCTGTCGGTGAACATATTCTTCATATTTTCTGTCAGATCCTCGATAAGTTTTTCAAGTTCTGTTTTTGACGTATTTACGTCATTAAGCTGACCTGTGAGAAATTCGTGTCGTTGTGACACTTCTGCATATTCCTCTATAGCTCCAAGGTTTACGCTTCCAAGATTTTTTATCTTTCCACGAAGTTCGTTGAGTCGCCTATTAGCTACCGTAATATCCACAATATCCTCGGCTATCTCTGCAGCGTCGCTTCTTGTAAGCTCATAATCGTCCCAAAGCTGTGCCACAAGCTTATCAAAGCCTGCAGTAACAGATTTTTTCTGTTCCTCCGCTCTTGTAAGCTGACCTGAAAGTGTTTCCTTCTCGTCCATTTTGTGCTTCTGCTTGGTGCGAAGTTTGTTTGCTGCATTGTCAAGCTCAATATGCTCACGCTGAGCCTGCTCCGCCATTTTCTGTGCGGCGGCTATCTTTTCGTCAGCACCGCTGAGTTCCTGTTTGGTCTGAAAAATAAGCTCTTTCTTCTCGGCTATTTTCTTTTCACAATCGGAGATATTATCGTTCAACTTGCCGCTGTCAGTATCACTGTCGCCGATAGTTTCTTCAAGCTGTGATATTGAAAGCTTGCAGGCATCAAGGTCTTTGGATAACTCTGCCGCCATTATCTTCATTTGCGAAAGCTCTTCGCTGAGCTGTTCACGCTTATTTTTAAGTTCTGCCTGCTCGTTCTGAGAGTCGGCAAGCTTGGCTTCATTATCTGATATCTCAGCTTCGATTTCTGAAAGTTCAGTCTGAGCCTTGTCGATATCTCCGCTTACTATCTTGTATTTATTTTTCAGCGTTTCGATAAATGTTTCTATCTCATCAAGCTTGTTTTCATAGTCAGAATAATACTCTGAAACACGCTTTATTTCCATTTCAAAACGGAGTATATCGCTGTTTACCTGTGAAAGCTTTTCCCTTAGTCCCTCAGTATCAGCGGTGTATTTTGAAACCTCTTGATTTAGCTTCTCAACCTGCTGTTTAAGCTTTGTAAAGGAGTTTTCAAGTGCTGTTTTCTTTTTAGCAAGTGCTTCCGCTTCATTTTTTCTTGTAAGCAGACCTGTCTGTTTGGAAACGCTTCCTCCTGTGAATGAGCCGCCCGCGTTTATCACCTGTCCGTCCAGGGTAACGATGCGGAATTTATAGCCGTATTTCTTTGCAATAAGGGTTGCACTGTCGATATCCTCTGCTATACATATCCTGCCTAAAAGGCTGTTGATTACGCCCTCAAACTGGCTATCATACTTAACAAGCTCACAGCCTAGAGCCACAAAGCCGTCCTCATTTTCAAGTTGCGGCATATTTAGCCTGTTTCCTCGAACTGATGTAACAGGCAAAAATGTTGCACGACCTGCTCTGTTCTCTTTCAGAAGCCTGATACCTCTCTTAGCAGAGTCCTCATTGTTTACGACAATGTTCTGAAGTGCCCCACCCAACGCAGTTTCAATGGCTACAGAGTATTTTGTTTCAACAGATATAAGCTGAGAAACAGTACCGCAAATGCCGCTTATCCTACCCTGCTGTGAGGCTTTCATTATGTGCTTTACGCTGAACTGAAAGCCCTCCATGGAGTTTTCAAGGTCGGCTATAGTCTTTATCCTGTTCTCAACGTCACGGAGCTGTATTTCCGTATCTGTGAGATTTTTGCGACAATCTGAAAGCTTTGTGTTTCTAGTTTCAAGAAGCTTTGCAAGTCCGCTCATGCGGTTTGTAAGCTCCTGCTTGTTTTCGTCAGCTTTGCCTTTTGATTCACGCAGTTCCTTTAATTCCTTTGAAGAAAGTTTTGAATGTTCTTCAAGCTGTTTTTTTCTTTCAAAAGAATTTTCGATCTGCTCATCAATATCCGAAAGGTTGTTTTTAGAATTTTCAAGTCTGAATGAAACTTCCGACTTTTTCATGTAAAGCTCATTTATAAAGCTTCCAGCTTCACTTACCGACTTGTCAGATAATGCAGTTTTATCAATAAGCTCAGAAAGCTCTTTTTCCTTACAATCTACAGCTTCCTGCTGCTTTGCTTTTTTCTCGTCGAGTTCTTCAAGCTCCTGTCTGCGTGTTTTCAGCTCAGCCTCAAGATAGTATTTTGATGAGTTTGACTCACTTATCTGCTCTTTAAGCTTCAAAATATTATCTTCAAGGTGAGAAATATCATTCTCATATACTGCGATCTTTGACAGTGCCTGAGAGTTTTCAAGCTCCACCTGATGTATCTGATTTTTGTAGCTGTCAGCAAGCTCAGATTTTTCAGCGCTCTTTGCAAAGCTGTCATTTATATCATCTTCAATGCTTTCAAGCTCCTGCGTGATGACCTCGTACTCTTTTTTTACAGCAGAAAGCTTCTCCTCATAACCTGCTATTTGGCTCATATACTCATTGAGCTTATGCACCCATACTGAGACTTCCAGCTTTCTCTTTTCTTCATCAAGGACTCTGAACTTCTCCGCCTTTTCAGCCTGCGCTTTAAGCGGACCTATTCGTCCTTCTATCTCTCCCATGATGTCATTGATACGAGAGAGATTATCCTCAGCCGCCGCAAGCTTTTTTTCGGCTTCTTTTTTCTTTGAACGGAATTTTGAAATGCCTGCCGCTTCTTCAAATATCTCACGGCGGTCATTGGATTTTCCGTTTACGATATCTGCTATCCTGCCCTGACCGATTATCGAATAACCGTCCCTGCCAAGACCGGTGTCCATAAACAGTTCCACTATATCCTTTAAATTTACTTCTTTACCGTTTATCATGTAAAAGCTGTCGCCATTGCGGTAAAGCTTTCGTGATACTGACACGGTGTCGCTGTCATATTCAAGTGCACCGTCCTCGTTGTCTATGGTGATAGTTACCTGAGCAAAAGGCGCTTTTGGTCTAGTTTGAGTGCCGTGAAAAATAACGCCTGCCATTTTTTCACCTCTCAGGGCTTTGGAAGATTGCTCGCCCATTACCCAGCGCATAGCGTCACCGATATTACTCTTGCCTGAGCCGTTAGGACCGACAACTGCGGTGATACCCTTATTGAATTTCAGCTCTATTTTATCTGGAAAAGACTTAAAGCCCTGCAATTCAAGTGATTTAAGATACATTATTTTTCACCACCCCTCATTATGATTTCGTTTATCTTTATTTTATCGCTGCCCTCGTGACCTACAATTTTTATATTGACACCAAGATCTTTGAAATATTCTATATTAGCTTTTTTCTGACCTATTGCCTTGCTTATCTGCCTTTTCGGTACAGATATCACAACGGAAGCTATATCGCTTATATTGCCATGCTTTTCAAGCTCTTCTGCTATAAGACTGCGGTAATTTCTGCCTTCGCAAAGTTCTCGGAATGCAGGGTGATAAAATCCGCCCAACATTTGCTCCTCCACGACCTCGCTTGCGTGCAGACCAAGCTTTATAACATCTATACCAAGTTTATCGGCTTCTGTGAGAAGATAAGAACAGATTTTCACTACCTCGTCAAAGTCCATAGGCTTATATTCGCCACTTTTGTAAAGCTCTCCGAGCCTTGTACCATTAAGGATAACAACGGGATAAATACGTACTGTTTTAGGAGACAGCGCCGCTATCTTCGACCAAGTTTCCAACTCAGTTTCACGGTTGCTTTTATAAAGTCCTATCATCATTTGCAGACCAAGGTCAAAGCAACCATAGCTTTTTATAAGCTTTGCAGCGTTTTCGACGTCCTGAACAGTATGTCCACGCTCGTTGGCTTCAAGAACAACATCTGACATAGACTGTGCGCCAAGCTCGATAGCCGTAACGTGATTATCTCTGAGAATGTCAAGTATCTCAGTGCTGATATAGTCAGGTCTGGTGGATATCCTGATACCCTTGAATTTGTCGTTGCCTATAAACTCCTGTGCTGCACCAAGAAGTTCGAGCATATATTCTCTCGGCACTGCTGTAAAGCTACCACCGAAAAAGGCTATTTCCGTCTGTGAAACGTCCTTGACTTCGTTCATTGCCTGTGTGCAGATACGCTTCACATCATCAGCGTGCGGTATCTTCTCTGTACCAGTTATGGTGCGCTGATTGCAGAACGCACACATATGCGGACAGCCTATATGCGGCACGAAGACAGATATATTACTGTGCCCCATAGCCCATTAGTTCCAATGCTTCTTTAGCCGCCAACTGTTCAGCGGTCTTTTTCGATCTGCCTGTACCCTCGCCGATAACATTCGTATTCAAAAGTACCTGAACAGTAAATTTCTTATTATGGTCAGGACCTGACTCGCCTTTAAGGTGATATTCTATTCTCTCCTCAGGATTTTTCTGAATTATCTCCTGAAGAATAGTCTTGTAATCATGGAAAACAACTCCATCAGGCGTGATATTTTCAGGTATGAATGAAAGTATATATTTTGAAACAGGCTCGATACCACCGTCAAGATAAATTGCAGCGATAACTGCTTCAAAAGCGTCTGAAATAATTGACGGTCTTTCTCTGCCCCCTGTTATCTCCTCGCCTTTTCCGAGAAAGATATACTTGCCAAGTTCTATTTTCTTTGAGAACTCAAACAATGCTTTTTCGCACACAAGTGAAGCTCTCATTTTTGTCAGCTCGCCCTCTGGCATATGCTTGTAATGCTCGAAAATGTGATCTGACACAACTATAGAAAGCACTGAATCTCCAAGAAATTCAAGCCTTTCATTGCTGTTTCTTGCCTTCTTGTTTTCATTTGCAAATGATGAATGGGAAAGAGCTTCGTAAAGGAGCTTTTCGTCTTTGAATTGATAACCTATTCTTTCCTGAAACTCTTTAAGAGCCTTTTGCTCGTCCATTATAACATCTCCTGTTTGCTTTTCAACTGCTCGATAGCAGTTGTGATCTCGTCTATCACATTAGTTTCAGTAAATTGTTTTGCTTGTCTGATAGCGTTATAGAATGCTCTTGCATTTGATGAGCCATGTGCCTTGATAACAGGCTTTGCAGTACCAAGTAGAGGCGCTCCGCCATACTCAGAGTAATCTACCTTTTTCTTGAATTCTTTAACGTTCTTCATTACCATAAGAGCAGCGATCTTTGACTTTGTATCCTTAGTCAGAAGCGTTTTAAGCTCCCCTGAGAAGAATTTTGCCATGCCCTCGTAAAGCTTGAGCATAAGGTTTCCGCAGAAGCCGTCAGCCACGCATACGTCACAATCGCCCATAGGAAGCTGTCTTGCTTCGATATTTCCAACAAAGTTTACAGGTGCGTTTTTCAACTGCTTGTAAGTTTCAAGCTCCAGCTCTCTGCCTTTTGACTCCTCTGCACCAATATTTGCAAGACCTACTCTTGGTGACTCAACACCAAGTATCTTGTTCATATAAGCCGAACCCATTATTCCAAACTGAGTAAGCATTTCAGGGCGGCAGTCTGCGTTTGCACCGCTGTCAAGAAGCATCGTAGGCGTCGTTGCCGTAGGAAGTATTGTTGCAAGAGCTGGTCTTTTGATGCCCTTTATTCTCTTTACGATAAACGTTGCTCCAACTACAAGTGCGCCTGTTGAGCCAGCTGAAACGAAAGCGTCGCCCTCGCCGTCTGCAAGCATTTTCATGCCCACAGCCATTGAACAATCCTTTTTGCCCTTGATGACCTCTGTAGGCTCTTCACATATCTCGATAACAGTATCAGCGTGCTTGATATGTAAAGCTGTGATATCAAGTCCGTTTTCCTGTGCACATTTTTTTATTTTTTCTTCATCACCAACAAGAGTAACGTCAACACCGAAATCTTTCTGTGCGTCAATTGAACCTTTTATGACTTCGAGAGGTGCGTTATCTCCGCCGAAAGCGTCAATTACTATGTTCATAACATTCTCCTTAAAATTCCTCAATAGCCTTGTCAAGGTCTGCAAGACCCCTTTCAGCTATCATCTTATATTTCAGTTTCTTATCTCTTATACGTTCGGGCAGTTCAGGCAGGATACCCATATTACATCCCATAGGCTGGAACTTCTCCACAGTAGGATCGCTTATATACTTTGAAAGCGCACCCAGCATTGTGGTATCAGGCAAGGTAACCGCAGGCTTGCCCTGCAAACGTCTTGCCATGCTTAACCCTGCAAAAATTCCGCTTGCCGCCGATTCGATATATCCCTCAACGCCTGTCATTTGACCTGCAAAATAAAGGTTTTCTCTATCTCGCATATTAAACTGCGGATTTAAGAGCTTAGGCGAATTGATGAAAGTGTTTCTATGCATAACTCCATAGCGTATAAATTCTGCATTTTCAAGTCCTGTGATAAGAGAAAATACTCTTTTCTGCTCACCAAATTTAAGGTTTGTTTGAAAGCCCACAAGGTTATACAGACTTCCCTCTGCGTTCTCTGCACGAAGCTGAACGACAGCATAAGGTCTGTTTCCTGTTCGTGGATCTGTCAAACCCACAGGCTTCAATGGTCCAAAACGCATTGTGTCCTCTCCTCTTTTGGCAAGGACCTCAACCGGCATACAGCCTTCATACACCTTGAACCCGTCCTTTGAAAAGTGCTCCTTATCAAAATCATGGAGCGGAGCGGATTCCGCATTGATAAGTTCATTATAGAACCTGAGATATTCTTCCTTATTCATAGGGCAGTTTATATAATCAGCCTCGCCCTTGCCATATCTCGAAGCAAAAAACACCTTATCCTTATCAAGACTTTCATATGTGACGATAGGTGCGGCGGCATCATGAAAATACAGATAATCACCGCATATTTTGCCGATACTCTCTGCAAGCCCATCGCTTGTAAGAGGACCTGTTGCGATTATAACATCGCCATCAGGTATATCTGTGACTTCTTCCTCAATAACAGTGATGTGAGGATTTTCCATTATCTTTGCCGTGACCATATCGGAAAACTTTTCCCTGTCAACAGCAAGTGCTCCGCCAGCTGATACCTTAGTTTCAGCTGCACATTCCATTGTGACAGAGCCAAGTCTGCGCATTTCCTCTTTTAGCATACCTGCGGCTGAATCTATTCTGTCCGCTTTCAATGAATTTGAGCAGACAAGCTCTGCAAAGCCCTTATATTTATGGGCAGGCGTAAACTTTTTCGGCTTCATTTCATAAAGCTCAACGTCTATCCCTGCTTGGGCTAACTGCCACGCAGCTTCACAGCCTGCAAGTCCTGCACCTATTACCTTAACCGCCATTAGATAAATTCCTTTCATATCCGCAATCAGGCTTATGGCAAATGAGTATTCCGTTCTTTCCGCCTTTCTGGAAAAGCGTACTGCCACACTTAGGGCATTTCTCTTCGGTAGGAACGTCCCATGTCATGAACTTACACTCAGGATTATCCTCACAGCCGTAATACTTCTTGCCCTTTTTAGACTTTTTGAGAAGCACTTTCTTTCCGCAGTAAGGGCAAATTCCGCCTGTTTCCTGAACTATTTTCTTGGTATTCTTGCACTCAGGAAAACCTGAGCAAGCCATAAATTTGCCATATCTGCCTATCTTTATTACCATAGGTTTGCCGCAAAGCTCGCACACCTGATCTGTTTCTTCGTCAGGCACTTTGATACGCTTCCCGTCCATGGCTTCCTCGGCTTCAGTCAATTCCTCGTCAAAGTCACTATAAAAGTCCTGCAAAGTTTTTACCCAACTTTTCTTGCCATTTTCCACTTCGTCAAGAGATTTCTCCATGTTTGCAGTAAACTTAACATCAACTATTTTATCAAAATGCTCGCTCATAAGCTGATTTGTTACTTCGCCAAGCGAAGTCGGCTTAAGCTGTTTTCCGTCACGCTCAACATAATTCCTGTTTATTATGGTTGTAATAGTTGGAACATAAGTCGAAGGTCTGCCGATGCCTGTTTCCTCAAACGCTTTTACGAGCGTCGCTTCTGTGTATCTTGCAGGTGGCTGAGTGAAATGCTGATTTCCCTCAAGGTTACGCACCTTTATTGAGTCACCGGATTTTATTGGAGGAAGCACGTTTTTCTTTTCACCCTCATCGTCTTTAGCCTCTTCATAAAGAACAGTAAATCCGTCGAATTTTACAGAATAGCCTGTTGCCTTGAAGTTACAACCGTTTGCAGAGATATCAACAGAAACAGTGTCCATAAGGCAGTTTGACATCTGAGAAGCTATAAATCTCTCCCAAATGAGTTTATAAAGCTTGTACTGGTCACTCGTCACTCCGCTTGCCTTTACCATATCAGGTGTAACCTCTGGGTGTGTTGGTCGGATGGCTTCGTGAGCGTCCTGAGCGTTGCCCTTAGTTTTATATTTTTTCGGTGTGTCAGGGATATACTTATCGCCATATTTTTTTCTGATAAAATCATATGCCGCTGCTCTTGCTTCATCAGAAATTCTAAGGCTGTCGGTACGCATATAGGTGATAAGACCTGTCTGACCCATATCGTTTATCTCAACACCCTCATAAAGCTCCTGAGCAGTTTTCATCGTTCTTCTCGCCTGAAAACCGAGACGTCTTGACGCTTCCTGCTGTAAAGTCGAGGTGGTGAATGGTGCGGCAGGAGATTTTCTGTGAACGCTCTTTTTTACCTTGTCGATAACAAACTCGGCACCCTCAAGTCTTTTCAGTATCTCGTCAGCCTGCTCTTTATTTTTCAACTCTGGCTTTTCTCCGTCAACTGTATTAAGCTTTGCGGCAAAGGTCTTTCTTTCACCGTTTGTGGAAAATTTTCCGTCAATGGACCAATATTCCTGAGATACAAATGCCCTTATCTCGTTTTCTCTGTCGCATATCATTTTAACTGCGACAGACTGAACTCTGCCCGCTGAAAGTCCTTTTCTTATCTTTCTCCAAAGAAAAGGTGAAAGCTTATAGCCCACAAGTCTGTCAAGGATACGTCTTGCCTGCTGTGCATTAACAAGGTTTATATCAATAGAACGTGGGTGGCTCATTCCAGCTTTGATACCAGTTTCAGTAAGTTCGTTGAAAGTTACTCGGTTTTTATCATTCAGATCAAGACCCAAAAGCAATGCGAGATGCCATGAAATGGCTTCTCCCTCTCGGTCAGGGTCTCCTGCAAGATAAACATGGTCGCTTTTCTTTGCAAGCTTTTTTATATCTTTTATAACGCCCTCTTTGTCTTTTATATTGACATATTTAGGCTCAAAATTATTATCTATATCGACGCCCAGCTTTGATTTTGGCAGGTCACGGACATGACCCTTTGAAGCCACGACTTCATAATCATCGCTAAGATAACGCTTAATTGTTTTTATCTTCGTTGGTGACTCAACTATGATCAAATTAG
>ENA-OZLE01000378-OZLE01000378.1-human-gut-metagenome-genome-assembly--contig:-NODE-378-length-12137-cov-7.583016_pt1 | contig 12137 bp, 8 predicted proteins | sample MGYA00243858_ERZ653781 | MGnify/ENA primary metagenome ERZ653781 (study PRJEB26926, sample SAMN06164548) | human gut metagenome | biome: ENVO:00009003; feature: ENVO:2100002; material: ENVO:00002003... | reverse complement strand
TTCCTCTACGTCTCGTGGGCTCGGAGATGTGTATAAGAGACAGAAATTCGCACATAAATGATATTTCACGCATTTATGGATAAGCTTAATCAGGATGGCATACTCAATTTTATAAAGTATAGAACTACAGACTTTAAGAAGGATCTCAAGACTATGGTTGCTGATTAATATATCTTTAAATCCGCGATATCACAAGCCTTCCATCCTGCACATCAACCCTGACCTTATTAGACTCTATCCCCGCTGCCTCAAGCATCTCATCAGTGAGTTTTATCCTGTGTGCCTTATCCAATACCGTATATTCCATTGCAGGGTGTTTCTTCAATTTCTCCGTGCTTACCTTTCCGTCAGATATAAGCACTGTGCGGTCTACACGGCCTGCAAGTGCCATATCGTGTGTGACTATGATGATGGTTATACCAAGCTCTTTGTTCAGCTTATGAAACAGCTCATAGATTGTATCAGCAGTCCTTGTATCCACGGCTCCGGTAGGCTCATCCGCAAGCAGTATGTCCGGCTTATTTGCCAGTGCCACCGCTATCGCTGCGCGCTGCTGCTCTCCTCCCGATAGCTGAGCCGGAAGCTTATCCTTATGCTCCTGTAATCCCACTGCATTTAACAGTTTAAGGGCATAGCTTTTATTATTATCCTTGCGTTTTTTTATAATTTCTCCGTGTTGTAAATTATCGATATTTCCGGTATTTTCAAACATCATCACTGCCTCGACATTCTGCAGCACAGTCAGGTATGGGAACAGATTTTTGGCACTTTTCTGCCACACAAAGCCCACCTTGTCCCTGCGGTATCTCACCATTTCAGCTTCTGAATATGTGGAAATATCTTTTCCGTCGATAGTGAGTACTCCCGCCGTGGGTGTTTCCAGTCCTCCTATCATATTTAAAAGGGTGGATTTTCCACTGCCGGATTTTCCTATTACCGCAAGCATCTCTCCTGTTTCCACCGTCAGGTCAAGTCCCTCCAGTGCCATCACCTTTTTATCGTCGGTCTCATATATTTTTACCAGTCCATCGCAGTTTATCATCTGGTTTTCTCCCTTTTAATTTAAATTACTATGCCGTCACTAAGCTCAAACACTTCATCTCCCAGCTCCATCAGGTTCGGATCATGCGTGGTCATAACTATTGTAATGTCCTCATCGTCTATCAACTCACGGAACAATCGCATGACTTCAAATCCAGAAGCGGTATCGAGTGCTCCTGTCGGTTCATCCGCAAAGACCACCTTCGGGCGATGAACCACAGCGCGCGCTATCGCAACTCTCTGCTGCTCACCTCCCGATAACTGATCCGGCATATGGTTCATGCGCTTTGAGAGTCCGACACGCTCGAGCAGCTCTGATACTCTGTCATGCGTATTCTCATTTATCACATCGGTTTTTGCATCTCCAATGTCATTATCCATATCAGTCAAATTCTTTTGTATCTGACGTTTATTTTTTGCAAGTCTAAGGGCAAATTCCACATTCTCATATGCCGTCATCGTGGGAATTAGTGCTATAGACTGGAATACAAATCCCATCTCATACCGCCTTAGCATTTCCCGGTCTTTCTCGGTCATCTGCTCGAGATTTTTATCCAGAAACTGCACACTTCCCTCTGTCGGCATATCAAGCGCACTAAGGATATTAAGAAGTGTGGTCTTTCCGGAGCCGGAACGCCCTTTTAAGATGGCAAGTGTTCCTTTTTTTATCTCCATGGATACTCCGTCAAGTGCGTGGACTGTTGTACCATCTCCCGCCTTGAAATATCTTTTTATATTTTGAGCAATTATCGCATTTTCCATATGTCACGACCTCATTTACCATGCTATAAAAACTTTCTACCGACTACCACAAAATCATTTTTATCTGCTAACTATCTTCTCCAAGCCTTAGTGCCTGTGCTATCTTCATACTCTTAAGCAGTCTGCTGATAACCACATAGCATACGGCTACAGCCACGAAAAGTACTCCTGTAAGCTCCAGCATATCAGATGGATAAATATATACATTTACTCCGATATTGTGTTTCTGCGGCAGATATATGATCGATATGAGCCTTACAAACATCGCTGTTGCAGTTATACCTATGCCTGCTCCCGCAATAAGCGGCAGAAATGATAAAAATATCTGCTCGTTTAAAAGCATTGCTTTTACCTCTCTCATTCTCATTCCCATTGCGCGGTATATACCAAACTGCAGCTCCCTCTGTTTTAGTGTCATAACCCAATACAGCAAAAATCCTACTGAGCACACTATCAGTGAAAGTATAAAACTTAATGTAAACATACCGTTTGTGATCTGCACTGTGGCTGAGTTTTTATTCTCGTCTATAAGCTGCTGCGCGGATGTTAAATTTTTGTATATATCATCCACCGTTTTTCCTTTTGACAGGTTCATCCACACACTGTACGGTGTCATGCCGAACTTTTCCACAACCGTAGCATAATTTGCAACGATCAGGTATTTCTCCTGCTCGGTCACATTTTTGTCTGCATCTGTCTCATAGGTGTAACGCTCGTAGCCCGGAAAACCTTTTACTATGGCACATACCTTTGCATTCTCGGATGCGTAGATCTGATCATCATCGACAGCCTCCGGTACATACCTTGAGTAATTTAAGCTGTCACCAACTTTAAGTCCCAGATCTTTTGCCAGATTTGACGAAATGATGACTCCGTCCGGCTCTTTTGCCAGCTCATTCAGGTAATTGAACCAGTGCGCGTCATTAATATCATCATTTTGGTCACTCTGCAATTTCGCAGTCTCACCGAATTCTTTTGTGTTTATCGCCATAAGATATGCATCCGAAATCGAACCACTGCCTGCGGAAATGTCTACCCTCTCGTCCTCAAGCACACGCGTGACACCGTCACAGATGCCCTCATTTTTGAGCGACTCGTATTTACCGAAATCAGGCTCGTCATACATCCAGTTTACAGAGCCATTTTTATTGTACTGTATCCTGAGTCTGAAATCTTCGTTGTATATCGCATCACAGCCCACATTGTAGACGATCCGTTTTTCCATATTGCTGTTCATGGTGCGCGCCATATTCGCGTCAAAAATACCGCCAGCCACTGTCATGATAAGAAATACTGCCAGAAATCCCTGATTGTATCTGGTTCGTTTTAGCTGTAAAAATGATGCATACATTGCCGGAGAAAAATGCTTTTTAAAGAGCCTGTCCACAAGCAGAATAATAAGTCCGGTAAGTCTTACGCACAAAAGTGCCGCTGCAAATATAAAAAGCGAATTGTCCAGTATCATGACAGGATCTATGCTCCTGTTCTCAAGAACAGATATCGCAAGCGTACTCTTCTGCTTGTTGTAATTGTAAAGCAGATATGCTGACAGAGCCAAAAGTATAACGTCTATAAAGCATTTCTCCCAAAGTGGCTTTTTCTTTGATATTCGTTCCCTGCTGCGCTCTGATATGGCATCCTTTGATTTTTTCCACACCGGAACTGTGATAAACAGCACCATGATAACTGCCGCTGCCACCGCATAGACAAGCATCTGCCATACAAATCTGTAAGTGCCTATATCCTTTGCCGTAAATCTTAAAAATCCGTCTGTAGATGCGGCAGCCCGGCACATTATATATCCGAGTACTATTCCGAGTACACAGCCCGCAAACGCTATTATTCCCGACTGCTGTAAGTACAAAATAAATACCTGTAATTTTGTCGCACCGCGGCTTCTTAAAACAAGTATGTCATTTTGCTCGAGCGAAAGTATCTGTACAGATATCATTCTTATAAATAAAATCAAAAGCACAAGACACGGCAGCTCCAACGCCCAAAGCATCAGCTTTATCGTCTTCTGCTGTGTAAAAAAGCGCTCCAGCGTATCACGGATGTTGTCATTGTAGAGCTTGTCAGCATCCTTAAACTGCTCCATATAACCGTCATAAAGTGAGGCATTTTCCGTGTTGATCTGCCTGTAATCCAGCATGAGGAAATCACTGTAGCTGATATTGTCCTCGCTGTAATACTGCATCATTTCGTCAAAAACATCCTGCGAAACAAATATCACATCGCCCATATCCGAAAGCGTCTTGGCCCAATATGGATTATTTATATCTTTTTCACTACAGATCTGTGATATTACGAAAGAAATTTCCTTTTTCCCACTGCCATCAGGTACATGTAAATAGATTTTTTCACCTGCTACAAGTCCGTAGTGATCCATTGTCTTTTCGCTTATACTGCATTCGAATGTGGCTGTGTCAGTCTGAGATTTTACAACATCCGCGTACTCCGAAAGTCCCGGCAGATATCCTATTGTAAAATAATTGTTAGGTCCTCCAAACTCTGTATCCGCGCGTCCTCCTGGGAGTGTGATAAGCTGCTGTGAGGAAACCTTGTTTATATCCACATATTCAGTCCACTTCTTTTCGTATCCTGACAGCTTATCAAGCACTGACTGCGAATCAGGATAATCTGCCACCGCATATGTTCCCTCGCGGCTCATCTGTGCAGGAAACTCATTCTGCTGTGTGGCATGATCCGTAAAAAGTCTGTCGAGTATCTGATTTCCCGCACCCTTTTCAAACATAGGGTGGCACACAAAAAGTGCTATAAACAAAGCCACTCCCATAAGCAGACACAGATTTAACCATTTTCTGTTTTTTAATTTATTAATTACGAAGCCAAACATATTTCATCGCCCTCATCAATACCGTAAAGCACAAGTGTATTGCTGCCTGATGTATAATCGCCCAATATTACCGGCTGCTTTACCACGCTGTCCCCATCAATTTTCCACACATAGTATGATATATCATCTTTGTCCATAGGATTGACCTGCTTGTGTATGATCGAAGTCGGCACCACTACCACCTTTTTAAAAGAAACATAAGAAAACTTTACAGCAGATGCCCTGGTCAGATCATCCGGTATTCCATTGTCAAGTTTTATATAAAATGCTGCATTTCCATATCCCGAATCTGTGTTTCCGGTAATATGCACACCTTTATCATCCTGATTTACATATCCCTTTTGAGCTTCCCTGCCATAACCGGCAAAACCGATACAGCTTCCGTAGATCGTTGTACCGTCCAGCTCAAGTGATACGCGCTCTCCCACATCTGCTATATTGTCCTTATATACTTTATAGCTATTGCTATCCTTTACCTGAACCAGCAGTACGTCCGTGGAATTTCCGGTTATCTGCAGGATATCTGAGCCTTCCTCCACATTATCTCCTGCCTTGACACTCACCTTTGAAACTTTTCCATCATTTTTGGCATATACTGAAATATTTCCTTTGCCGTCATTTCCTGCGCTTATGCTGTCATATGCTGACTGTAGCTGGGAAAGCTGATAGGTGTGGTCTGCACAGGCAAGTTTTTTCTGCAGATTCAATAATTGTAAATTCAGTTTCAACTGCTGCTCATCATATGCTGTATCCGGCTTTTCATCCTGCCGGTTATTTTCTTCTGCGCTGCTACCACCTTCAGATAAATCTTTTACCTGTTTATCGTAATCTGCGATCTTGTGCGCATAGGATTCATTCTCTGAGTCGATCTCATTTTTTGCCTCTGTTATGGCAGCTTTGCCCTCTCCGGTATCCACCACGTAAAGCAGCATCCCATTTTCTACCGTATCGTCCTGCTTCACATTGACAGAAACGATCTGCCCTTCATAATCACAGGTTTCGGTTATCGTCCCTGCGTCAGATCTGCTGTAGCTCACACCGTAGTTTGCTATATCAAAGTCAGACCTTGTTACCGTATATTTGCTGTACTTTGTCGGAACCTGATCTGTAGAATTATAGTAGACCAGCTCCCCCTCTTTTAAGCCCTCTGTGACCTGTGTATAGTTTTCATCAGACTCACCTGTTGTTATGATGCGTTTCTCGCGGCCGCCCTCATCATTTTTCACATAGACATATCTGGTATCGCCTTCCTTATAGATGGAATCTTTTCCCACGACAAGTGCCTGATTTGCTTTTGTCTTTTCAAAATATACCGGATACATCTGTCCTGCCGTAAGAAACAGCTTTTCCCTGCTTTCCACGCACACATCCGGATAGCGGTTGTTTATCTTCGAAAGTACCAAAACCTCTGATGTATATTGAGACTCGGTGACATCATATTTTTCGCCATCGACTATCACATATTTTTTGTCATAATCGCTGTATTTGTACTCATTTATGGCTGTATCTTTTATATCCAGCACAAGGTCATCCGTATCGGAGACAATGACTATATTCTCGTATGCCGCAGCAGACCTTCCATCTGTCAGCTTCTTAGTGTAAGTGACAAGACCGCTGTGGACTGCCTTAAGCGTTCCATCATCAACGATCTGCTGATATAAAGCCATCTGCTCATTGATCTTTTGCACGCGGTATTCGTGAAGCTGCTTATCGTACCGCTGATTTTCCTGTTCTGTGGCAATCTGCGTATTGTAATCATCTTCTGTGCTCTCTTTTTTCTCAATCTGTTCTGTTGAAAATTCGTCCGTATCCGCAGCCTGACTCTCCCATAATTTGATCTGCGTATCCGAGATCTGAGCGGATATCTCATATGTCTCATTCTCATGCACCAGCGCATCCTTACATTCCTGCAACTGTTTTTTTGCCTCATCCACATCACAGACAGCAAGCACATCCCCTACATTTACTGTATCTCCCGGCTCCACATATATCTGTGAAATGTTTACGTTGGCACTGTAGTAATTGCAGTAATCCCTAGGAACTGCGGTAGCCATCAGCACCTGTATGGAGCCAATCGTACCGTATTCCACAGGTCTATAGGCTTCATTTAACGCTACAGGTTCTTCAAGCTTTGGTATGCTGCTTTCTGTCATTTTTCCACAGCCGCCTGCCAAAAACGACACACATATCCCCAATACTGCCAGCTTTTTTATTGATAAAAGGTTTCTGATCTTCACTGCAAAACCACCTCATCCCCGCTTTTAAGTCCTTCTGTGATGATCCGGTAGTCTCCTACCTGATCTCCGACACTTATCCATACCGCCTGTCTGTATCCATTCTCATCCAGTGTGTATACAAAATACCTGCCATCCTTCTCATGTACTGCGTCCTTTTGCACATACACAGCATTTTCTATAGCGGGGCGCGTCACTTCCATGGAAAATATCTGTGCATCCGATACTGCCGACATGTCCGATACCGGTTCAAAAACAACCTTTTTATCGTCCACCTCTTTTACCTTAAGTTCAAACTCTATATCAGATGCTGTTGCCGTGTATACATCACCTACATTAAAGTCATAACCTTCCGGTCTGTCAGCTTCGTAATTGCCGTTTCCGCTGATTTCTGTTATAAGATTGCTGCCCGGTTCAAAAACTCCCGCCAAAAGCGAATTGTTCATTGCTGTGATCGTGCCATCCTCGGATGCCGTGATCTGATATCTCGACAGTTTTTCCTTAGCCTCATCAAGATAAAGCTGCGCAACCTCTGTATCCTTATCAAGCTGGGCAATATCGCTTGAATAATCCTGAGTATCATCGATTTTCATAATAGCCCTGTAGTGCTCTGCTAAAAGCTTATTCTGACTGATCTGCCCGCTGTAGTCCTCAATCTTTTTCTGTATCTCCCCGGATTTAAAAGCCACCAGTATATCACCCTTTTTCACATGATCACCCACTGCCACATTTACCTTTTCGAGCGTAAGCTCCGTGTTTGTCGCACCATAGGAAAACCTGGTATAGCCCTGCGCGCTCAGACTGATGGTAGTCTGCGGTGTGAGTGAACCGCTCTGTACCGTAACTGTCTGGTATGATATTTTCTCGTAGGAAGCTCTGTCCGTCTGTGCAAGCTCCTTTTGTGCCGCCCCACATCCTGAAAATAAAATAGAGGTAATTGCAGCGGCAAGTGTCAAACGCCCTACATATTTTTTCTTTTTATTAATCATATATTTTCCACATCTTTTCCAAATAAATATGAACCTGATCTATTATCTAAAAATGTAACTCCATGTATAAACTTTTTGTATCATGTATTGCATTTTTTATTATATAATTTCCCTTAGTCTCCATGCACACTTCTCTCTGATTCAGAATATCTGCTCCGGCTCAATCACTGTTCCGTCTATTGCATTTACAAATACCGGACACGATTCGACCTCTCCTCTTTGCAGCAGCTCAAGGCTCCATGCCGGGATATAGCTGAATCTCTGTGAATCTGAGCTGTCCTTTACCCTGATATAGCCAAGTGTCAGATAACGATATTGTGTATCCGCTTCCACAATATATTTATCCGGGTGGCTTTCAAGCTCATTTCTTGCAATCTTATAAATATTTGACACCGGTAAGAGCTCCACCTTCTGCTGTTTTTTCACAATGCTTACCGGCTCTGCTATATCAAATCTATAGACACCATATTCATTTACATTGAAACTGCCTGTCTCATAACCAGGACAGTCCATAGGACAAAATTTGTTATAAGCTGAATAATCAAATACATTCAGTGATTTTGAATACACTACATCATCTGCGCCAAGCGAATATTCAAGCGCATAGCCCCATATGGCTCTATGCACATCCCCCTCCTTATATACATTATCCTCAGTCTTGTTATATCCCTCCCATTCACAGTCGCTTTCTCCTGTTTTAATCATTGACTCAATTCCTATTGCCTGCATGAAGTCACCTGCTTTCTTCTTTGCCTCATCAAACGAAATATTTGCCTCATTGACATCGCTTACCGGCAGGTCTCCATCAATAAAGTCACCGTTTAAATACCTCACCGTGTCATACTCTTTCAGGGATTTTGGTCCATAGTACTGCTTCACATAGCCATCATCAAATATAGTACTCCGCTCATCAGGCTCCCCATCTGAAACTCTCTTCACGCATCTGTCAAGCGGATAGCTCTGGATGCCTGATAGCAAGCTGTTGTCATCCTCTGCCCTTGAAAACTGAAGGTGAAACCAGGTATCACCTATTTTTCCGACAAAATCATCACAGGAGTCATATTCTGTGGCCTCTGTCCACACATCAGCTGCCGTTTCAAGTGCTTTTGTACACTCAGTCTTCATATCATCATGCCATTTCAAAATCTCCTCAGAGGCATCATCCGGCAGACTGTTGTTGTCCCTGTCAAGAGTCTCAATAATCTCCTCAAGCTCATTTTTTGTCATGTGCGCATAGTCGTAATAATAGACCTGTGAATCACCAAAATATGCCTTTATCACCTTTTCCTTGAACTCCTTGGTACAAGGTATGCGCTCCACCTCTGTGACTGACATGGTATCACATTCCGGCACTCTGATATCTGCCGTGATTTTCACCTTTTCATCAGTACCACCCACATTTACTGTAAGTTCATCATTAAAACTTGTATTGGTGTCAATATCCTTTACACTGCTTACCACATTTTGGGATTTTACCTCCGTGTCCACACCATAATCCACCTTTTTGCCGGCACAGCCTGCGAGTGATATGAGGACAAGTGCCTCGATGAGTGTCATAATTGCTTTTTTCTTCTTTCCCATAATAGTTCTCCATAAATTTTAAAATACATCCTCGGAATTGATTATTGTGCCATCTATTGCATTTACAAGTATCACATTTTTCTTTTGTGAATCAACCAGCCGCGAAAATGACCATACAGGCACATAACTGTATTTTGCAGTTTCATTCTTATCTTTCAGCCTGAAATATGTAAGCTGCATATTGTTAAAGCTTGTGTTTCTCTCAAGCTCATATTTGTCGGCATTGTTTTTTAGCTGCTCCTTAATTATCTGCTCTATATTCTTTAAAGAAAGCATCTCCACACTGCCGGATATGCTTGTCACACTCACCGGATATTCTATAACCACATCAATTATTCCATTGTCTGTAACAGTTAGCTGAATACTGTCACCCAATGTAATGTCTTTCGCATCCTCGCGAAGCATAGAGTCACATTCTGATGAATCAAAACTATCCTTAAAAACCTGTCCATCAATGCCTGTTCCATACGAATACACATATCCCCACAATGTGTTCCTGCGGCTCTCCCAGTTTTCATCCCCATTATTAAATCCCAGCCAGTTACAATCGCACTCTCCACGCTCAACCTGATTTGACAGTCCAAGCTTTCCCATAAAGTCCTGCACAATTTTTTTTGACTCTGCCGCACTTCTTGTACATTCATTTCCATCAGCTCCGGCACTGTCTGTCAGATTATCCTCCTGAAATGTCTGCGAGACATTATCATAATTTTCCTCCTTAAATGAAGGTGGTCCGTAATATTTTCCATCGAGCTTAAAGACATAAGCATTTACCCAATGCTCTTTAAATGTTACCTCACAAAATGTATCTCCTTTATAGCCGGCATACTCATCACAGCTTTGTAAATCAGAAGCAATTGTATACGAGATTTTCGCATCAGTCAGTAAATCCCGATAACCTGATAAATCCTGCTCCATTTGCTGTACCAGCTCTTGTTTTGTACTATCATCCACATCATCCCTGCTATTCATTTCATTCAGCTCCCTGGATTTTAAATCTATATAAGAATTCAATTCATCAACTGTATAATGCTCTAAATCATGATAATAATACTCTCCACCACCAAAGTACGCATCTAAAAACCTTTTCTTGTACTCTGTATCGAGCTTCACATCCTCCACTCCAACAACATGCATGGTTTCACAATCCGGCACCAGTATTTTGGCATCGATTCCCAGGGTTACATCTCCTTTTTTTGTCTGGACAGTTATATTTTCGACCCATGGCTTGTCAGTCCTTAAATCAGATACCTTAGAAGCGTTCTTTTGCTCCTTTACCTCCGTGTCCACACCATAATCCACCTTTTTACCGGCACAGCCTGTGAATGATGTGAGGACAAGTGCCTCGATGAGTGTCATAATTGCTGCAAATAATCTCATATTTCGTGAAGATATGTTACCCCTTTTATCCATATGTGGTTCTCCTTTTTTGTGTTCCCTGTTGTTATAATGAGTATATATGTCAGTTGTAAACTTTTTGTATCATACATTGCATTTTTATTATAAAAACCCGGTCTGCACATACTTATGCAAACCGGGTCTATATTTAACGTATCTTGTAACTATTAAACTATACCAATTCAGGAATTTTATATCCTGCTTCCTCCATCGATTTTTCAAATTCTCCAAGGCTGACATTTGCCTCTTCGGCTGCTACATCTATTTTTAACCTTCCCTTTGAAACCAATGAATACAACATATTATTTTTTCCCTGAAGAATCCCCTCTTCCTTCTGTTCCTCACCATACTCCTTGGCATATTCCTTTGCATATTCCTTTGCATACTCTTTTGCATATTCCATTGCATACTGTCTTACTGCTTCGCTCATAGCACCACGTCCTTCCTTTTCTTTGTAATAAGCCACTGCTTTTGACAATGTCTCACTTTCTATCTGCTCCGGCCTGCACTGGTGAAAATCTTTCATCATCCGACCTATATCATCATTACCTTCATACCTTCCATTTACATAGATGATATGTGAACCATCTCCAAAAACTTCGCCTGTTTCATCAACACGTCTTTGAATGTGATAAAATGGCAGTCCTTTTCTGAATTTATCGTGATCATAAATAAAAATCACGTAGGAATCCTTAATCTTCTTAAACTCCTGTCCTTCCTGCAGCATCCTTGCATCCATCATACTGCTGTGATATCTGGCTCTTCTGACATGCGAGCCCTCCGCATTGATTTGCACCTCGATATCAATATGCCTGCCATCGACATCTATTGCATGCACATCCAAGGTAATACATCGTCCGCCAATCACCGGATTCTTTAATTCATCCTGCCCCCTGACGTCTATAACTTTAATATCACGCTCCATTATTACGCGAAGCAACAGCTCTGTTGTCTCAATATTCTGCCCGAATACAAGACTCATCAGATTGTCATCAAACAGTGTCATTTTATCAATCAATCTGTTGATGATTACATCGTTCTGGACATAATTACTGCCCAAAACTTCTTTTGTCTCTCCCGACATTATTCTCCTCCTGTTCAGTTGTGTAAGCAGGGAGAATATAATATCGCATGATACTAAATTTCTTGTCAATATAAAGCATCAGCAACCCCAGTCCGCTTCATTCACATAAGATTATCTCAATCGACATATCCATTTTTCCCTGCTATTGATAGGTAACTTAAAGCATTGAAAATTTCCATGTCTTTGTCGAA
>ENA-OZLE01000359-OZLE01000359.1-human-gut-metagenome-genome-assembly--contig:-NODE-359-length-12644-cov-8.625626_pt1 | contig 12644 bp, 16 predicted proteins | sample MGYA00243858_ERZ653781 | MGnify/ENA primary metagenome ERZ653781 (study PRJEB26926, sample SAMN06164548) | human gut metagenome | biome: ENVO:00009003; feature: ENVO:2100002; material: ENVO:00002003... | reverse complement strand
ACGAGATTCCTCTACGTCTCGTGGGCTCGGAGATGTGTATAAGAGACAGCACCCTAAACATTAACTCTGTTTAGGCTTGGAGCCAAGTTATAAGTGGGAAGTGAAGTGAGACCGCATTCAATAGGTGGTTGAAAGTGCATCCGGTAGCAATCAAGTGTACCTTTTCCGGAGGTAGTACGAACTCGAACCTCCAATTCACAATACTATTATACCATAATAAAAGTATTTGTCAAGCTATTATTGAAAAAATATCATTCATAATGTGCATACTTCGCACATTTTTGTATTTTATCAATCCAGAGGCATAAGCTGTAAGCATGAGTTGGATATCAGGGCTGCGTTTAAATGTTTTTAGCCATAATGTATTAGGACTGTGATCTTCCTGCTGTATTACATATGTTCGGTTAGTAGAGGGTGCAGAATCAGCGAAACCCAGTTTATAATCCGAGCGATCCATCCAACATCCAACTAACATATCATTTAGCATTATTGAAAATTTAAAGTCACAATTACCGAGAGAGAAGCTTTCTATAAACTTTGATTCGTCAGCATAAGGATCATTTCCAATTGCATACGAATAAAAAGGTGTATCTTTAAGTATTTTCCCTCGCCTGGTATTATCATATCTTTGCTTATATTTTGAGCTATCACAAATTTCTATTAAGCATCCGTTTTTATAAGTGAAGCCTGGTTCTACAGGAGATTTGATTTTGAAATAGTCGAAATAAGGGTTAATATATGATACTCTGTTTGCCAAAAAGAACCATCGTAAATCATCTGTAATTGGCAGGTTTTCATCCCTCATACGTGCTATTGTAGAATCCAGATTAAGAAACGTATGCACTTCATTTTGTAGGTATCTAGTAACACCTTTTTCAAGCACAAACTCGTCAAATACCCCTTTATTTACATTAGGCATTGGCACAGATTTTTGAAATGCCGAAGTAGATAGAACGATAAATGTACCAGCTTTTTCTTTATCAATAAAAAGTTCTTTTCCTTTTATAGTAATATGGTGTGAGGGGAACTTGTCTGCGATATCATCTGCGAATGAAATCAGATATTTTTGCCTAAGCTCTTCTTTATATCTTCTAACCCAAACGAACTCCTTACCAGTTTTCAGGAAATCCGAAATACACCACTCTTTCATGGAATATGTTTTACCAATACCGCGTCCGCCCTGTATAAAGTTATACAGAGCGGAATACGATAAAGCTTTTCGTTTAGACCAATAAACGCTATTATCTATCATAAAAATACCGTAATTTGTGAATTATAAGTTAAATACTGTACCGTATTAGTATCAGGATCGATTGCTGTATAAAGGAATTTAAAAACTGTTCCGGGTGATTTAATCGGTCTCAATACAGGTATATACAAATTAGCATTCGTCGTTGTAAGTGAAACTGCCCCTGTAGAATTAGTATTGCCAATCATATCCATAGTAATTTGCAATTGATCTGAAGGTCCAGCAATAACAGGGAAAGAATTCAAGAACGAGCTATTTAATTCATACCTAGTATCAAACTCCGTATTAGGCAGGCGTATAAAGTAGATGCTATAAATTACGCTATCAACAGTAATAGGCGCTAATGAAGAAGGTAATAGGGTATCTGACGTTACGGTCAGAATATTAGCGATAGAAATAACTAAAGTTACAGGGAAATTATCAACTTTTGCGATAGTGTAAGCAGCATTCGGATCATCTGAAGTAGTAAGTTCGCCCGCCGCAGTATAATAATTTGCATTACTCGAAGTATAAGTCAGCCAAAAGGCTTGCGAAGATGTGTTAAGAACCTTACCAAAACCGGAAAAGGACGCCGCTCTAATAGCGTAAGACAGGCTAGTAAAGCCAAGTCTAGCGACTGAAATTTCATTCTTGATCTTCGCAATATCCGTCGTAGCAGTGTCAGCCGCATCCGTAACATTGGTAATATCCGTAGTCATAGCATCTAGCCTAGCATCAAGACTTGCACTTCCGTCTCTGGCTGTTTCCACTTCGCTTCGTACCGAAGTAAGTCCGGAAGAAATCTCTGCAACGTCAGATTTGATCAATGATATATCAGTTCCTGCGCTCTGCAAATCGGATTGCAGCTTTGATATATTAGAATTATTAGTAGTGATATACTCTTCTAGTGTGACGCCAGAGTCGACGTCATTTAACCTGTTATTAATTTCTGTAATATCCGATGTGTTTACAGAAATTTTTGAAGACAGGCTATTTAATAATGTTTTTAATACTGATGGCATAATTTATCACCTTTAAATCGTAAAAATAATCGGAAACCCGCCGAAATTATATTGCAAAGTGTTAGTATCTAAATCTACCTTATTACCGATAAAGCCAAACTTACCATTACCTGAAGCAGACGCCCTGTATATAATTGGTAAAAACAGCTTATATTTTGAGGTGGGATATAAGAATCCAGAAGTCAATCCAATATTCCCTATCTTATCTTGTGTAATATTTGTAGATACATCACAAACGAATGGAGAAGGAACAGATATTGTGTTAACATATTCATTGGTTTCCATAACAGAATTTGGAAGTTGTATATAATATAAAGGCAGCGTTCCGAGTGGATCCGGCAAAGTAATATTAACTACAATATCCGAAGCAAGTAGATCTGCCGAGGTAGCATCCGGGTTAATGGCCAGCACGTAATAATATCCGCCATTGTTTTCTGAGCCATATTTTGTGATCGTGTATGCGTAGGATTTCTTGCTTCCTGCTTCACCATCGCCTTCAAAATATTGCGGTGTTTGCAGTGGCATATTAGCCCAGAAGTTTTGAGAACCACTAGAAAAATACTTCCCGACCCCCTGGAATTCCTGGCCGCGCTGCAAATCAGCTACGAGATCTTCAAGCGCATCAATTTTGGATTCCAAGTAATCGGAATATATCTTTACACCCTTATTTAAAATACAGCGCAATAAATCTAGTATTGTTTTCGTATTTACATCTTCGATCGTATATTTTACATTATCAATCCAATAATCCATATTAATACACCTGCATAAACACATTATCAAACTGTTTTGTGAACCATATTTCCGGGGTAGTCGCCGTAAACATTTGATATATTTCTGCTTTAGACTTACCTCTCAAGTAAGCTTCGGTTCTATGCTCTTCAAGAACCCGATTCATATTATTTGAACGATCTTTATTTTCCGATTTATTTAGCGTATCGGAAGCAGTGCCTGACATATTCTGTGCCGAGTTGACGGTATTGGAAGCACTTCCTGAAGACGTGGTAGACTGTTCAGTTTCCGTATTTGTCTTGTCAGCACTTGAAGCGTAATTCTTGGCCCAATTCAGATTATTTCCCGGGGTATCCGAATGCACGGCATTTTCTTCTCCGGTATTGGTTGTGCTGTTCGTCTGTTCGGTTTGGCTAGTATTGGTTCCCTGATTCGTCGTATCCTGACTGGCTGTAACATTCCGTGTATCTTCTCCGGTGGTTGTTTCCTTGCCCGTATTATTTTCCGTTTCGGTTACAGACCTCTCATACTTACCACCCTCATTATACAACATTTCCGTTTCAGATGCAAGTTCATCCCACATCTTTTTCCGGATTTCGTATTCAGGGAGCAAGCGCGTGAAGTTCTCTCCGAACTCATGCACGAACCGTGGCACGATCTCGAACCCAATCTCGCGATAGCGGAACGCTTCCATCAGCACGGTACATATAGCTTGATTCGCCGTGTACAGATTGTTGAATATCTGATTACGTGCGTTGACATTATCCCACCCCCCTATCCATTCTAGAGTATCATAGAATGTCATTGTATACTTAGCGTACATCATTATCGCCTCCGTTACCGAACGGCTGAGCCGGTTTTGGGTTATCCAGTTCAGCCAACTTCTTCGCAATCTCCATCGAATTCTCGTTACGGATTACGGGCTTGATATGCATTCCGAACATTTTATTAACGTTATCCGCAGCTTCCTGCCTCATTTCCAACATGTCCCCGAAGAATCCGTCATATGTGAATTCGTCCTTGCTGGTAGCTTCTGCATATGTAAGACGCTCACTTTTCTGAATATCTATGCTCTTGAAGCCGAATACTTGCAGGAACTCGTTGATCATATCCGCCTTGTATGCCGTATACTTATCAATATAGTATTGGAATCCGGTATTGATTAGGTTGACTGAGTTCATGATCGATCGGTTGGCCAGAATAGCCACCTCGTTTTTGTCTACGTTGTTGATCATGTTTTTTACCGAGAACTCGTTTTCGGACGAAGTTTCGAATGCAAACTGTATCTTGGATTGAAACAGATTGACATCCATCGCTCTCTGTATCTCTGCGATTTTGTTGGCGTAGTACCTACAGATATCTACGGAAGGCATTCCGAACGAGTTATTACGGCACAGAACACAGTTTTCCTTTGTGTTCTTGATCTCAAAGGGTAGATGATTACCGATCGGCCAGAACTCCGTTGGCTCCCAGAACACATTTAGATCATTGGACACGGCTGCGGGCAGGAACATAAGCTTACCTTCCCACATGAAGAATATACCATATCCCGATTGATATAGTGTTCGCTCAATCAGCCTGGATGTGAGTTGGTTCGCAAAATCCTGATCCAGCCCTTCCCACCCAATATGATGCATCACTGTGATAGCCAGACGGCGCTCCCATAGCTCTGCGGTGATCGCATTTTTACAGTCTGTATTCGGTGTGTGCTTTGGCACACGTATCGGCTTACGCCCCATCTATGCTCACCTCCGTATTATCAAGATTATACTTTCCAAATTGCGAGAACGCGGTTGAAGTGTGATGCCATGCCGTAAAGCCGGTTAAATACATCTCTTCAAGTACCGTTTTATGGTGCGGCATTAGCCATTTCGTCCCTGTGCAAACAACTGTACTATATTTAACGTAGTTGTACCAATAGCGAGTCCTTATGTTAAAGTTTGTACATAATTTATTTAACGTATATCCATACCGCATAAACTCTGAACCATATAGTTCCAAATAAAATGGTGTGCACCTACGATAAAGTACAGATATAGCATATCTACAATTTCCTATGATGCTACCAAGACCGCCTACTGGGCTAACAGCCGTATCAGGTGAATTTTTTAGATCTGTTTCTAGCGCTCTCTGCTGAGATGCATACATATATAGACCTTTAAAACCAGATAATGCGCTTGAGGTCGTTCCAGGTGAAAGTCCTGTATTAAATGGATTTGTTCCTTGCGATGCACCTGGCAGCGCTGTTAATGAAGATAGAGACCCAGCAGCTGCGGTACCTGTTACAACTCCCACGCTTAAAGATTTTATCAGGTTAATGGATGCGGAAATTGCTTGCATCTTAATGTTGTTATTAATCTGTGCCTCATTCTGTATTTTGTAGTTATAATACGGATCAGTTCGCCACCCTACTGTTTTGGGGGATGTATCTATTGCATGATTAAGTATTCCGTGTGTATCATCAGACCAATTAATAACAACCGCATCCAGCGCATAATCTCCGGCACCCAATGCCATAATTAGCCTTACAATGAATGCATTTACTCCTGTTATCATAGACGGATCAATATCAAGCTTTTCAGATCCATTTACTAACGTACAAAAACTATACGGTGCATAATACAGCCTTGATTCGTAGATATATGATGCTGGGGTGTTATGATTAGGCATGGAGGGCAGACTATACCATTTATCAAATAACCTTGCCAGGGAAAATCTGTTTGGCATGTCGTTAACAGCATATACATATCCAACTTTATCGGACGTACTAATACTTATATATTCTCCTGTAATAGACGGATCAGTTATAGTGATACGGTAATCGCCAGATTCTTTGGTAACAATGTATAAAAATGGAACATAATATGATGCTTGTATAGACACAATATTTTCAGAAGTAAAAAACGGTAAGTCTAAAAGGCCTGTTTGGTAATATTTTCCATCATCCGCAAAATACGGCGCAAAACATATGTTAGTTGGATAAGATAATGTATTATCACTATTTACAACAATAGCTGTTAGATATAGTGGTAATGGATTTACCGATGAGCCTACACCCGCCGCATTCTTTCCATACTGAGCAAACGTCGGAACATAATCCGGTATATAATCTGAGCAGTAAATAAACAGCCAGATAACATCAATTCCGGTAGAGTCTCTCTCACTATGAACAACATCTTGAACACCCACAGAATTGTTGTCTAATCTATAATATATCGGATATCCTCTGCTATTCCATCTATCTACATGCGCCCGCTCTACAATACCGGATACGTCATGCTTGAACATGTATGTCACCCAGACGTCTGTTTCAATATCAAATTCAGTACAATTCAAATCAACAAATCGTGGGTTCCGGACGAAAGCGTACTCCCGCCCGGATCCGTTGTCGAAGGTCATATAGTTAATATGATTCTCTTTAAAGGTATTAATGTCCATCTGAACACGATACGTAGCATCGTTCCGGATATAGGTCATCTGCGTATACAGTACCACTTGATTCACGTCGAAATAATAATCAAGCTCTGACTGTGTCTTAAAGCACGGGACATTGCTATAATCATTCCACGGCACAGAATGTAATGCGATAGTAGAAGAATGCGCATCGGTCAGGGCGGACATATATTCACCTCATTAATACTTGTATCTAATATTGGTCTGGTTCTCTCTTGCATAGGTCGTAGCATTGGTGATATTGCACGACTTCCAAGGCGCAGCAGGCAATGTATAGGATTTTGCTTCTGTAGCGGCCGGAATCGGAATATACGAACAGATCGCATGCGAGCCGGAAGAGAACGTACCACTTTCTTCGGACGGGAACTCCAGATACAGCTGATCACCGACGGGGAAGGTACCTGTAAGCTGAACGTTAGCTTCTCCAGGCTTAACCTTAACAGGGCTTCCGGTAAGTGTGACACCGGCGCCGGAAGCGATCTCGGCTGTTCTCTGTGTAGATACAAAGGCTACAGCGTTAAGAAATACTCCATATGTCTTAGCCCACTGCTCGCTATGGAACATGTTAAAGTACAGAGGTCCATCAACATAACGCTCGCTGGATACGGTAAACTGGTTATGAATTTCCAAGAAACGATCGTCCGCCAGAATGCCAATAATATTGGAAGAATCCGTTGTGCCGCCGAATCCGTATTCCTTAGGAACCAGAATGATCCGTGTGTCCATCTCGACGCGGTCAACGTTGAAGATGCCTGCCAGCCAGTCAATCGTGATCGTGTTCATGATCTCAGGTGTGGTAATAAATACCATGCGCTCCTTCGGCGTGCGCATCAAGAATTTGAGTGCGTTATAGTTCCGTGTCCAGAAGTTCATGTAGTCCTTTGCGTTCTTGAACGTGTTCATAAACGCCTGAATGGAGGTTTCGTCCGTAAGCGGAGCTACCTCCTGATATACCAGCCCGCCCTGATACAGCATGGTGCCAAGCACCTGACAGTCTGCAAGCATGTTATCATACAGAGACGACGCAGCAAGCGATGCTGCGATCTCGTTGTTTAGGCTTTCGATCTCGCTTACGCTGCGGAAAGCTTCGCGGATGCGCTGAAGCGTGCGCGTGATTTTCCACTGCATGTTAAAGTTGATCGTATAATAAGCCTCGGAAATATTGGGCAGAACCTTACCAAACTCGCCGCGCTCCGTGCCCTCGTCGGGAATCGGGTAACCCTCGATATAGTCCACATACAGCTCGCGCATTGTGAGGCCTGCGGGCATGTTTTCTCGATAGAACCTGGAGAAAGGATTTTCAGATCGATCAAACCACGCCGAGCGGATTCTGGTGTTAGCCACCTGGTTTGTGATCGTGTTCATATAATCATTAATCATGTCGTTGGGAATCATGTGCGAAATATTCGCAAGATTCTCCTGGTCAATCAACGGAATGCGGGCGGCATAACCTCCCGCTGTACGAATATCATTCAAAATGTCAATCGTTGTAAAAGCCATTATTTATAAACCTCCTCAATATGTTTAGCAATCCGGGCTGCATAATCCAGTTCTTCCTCTTCGCCCTCTTTTGACTTCGCCGGTTCTTCATATTTTATCAAGCTAATTAGCTTCTGGTTATTGGAACGGCTTTCTTCCAGCAAAGCCTTTGTCGTTATATGCTGCGTGCGCTCCGTATCCAATTCTGTTTTCGTTGTATTGAGTTCTTCCGTAAGACGCAGGATTTCCTGCTCCAGCTCTTCCTGTGCCACTTATCTCACCTCCCATATCCATAATATATGTTACTTCCCCGTCATCCGTCAAGATATAGTTTCCAATTCTGAATCCCAGATTCATATCAATTGCTCCAAATCGTCCAACTGGGAACGTATGTTGTTGATGATCGCTTTCGCGGTCTCGCTGTCGGACGGGGGAACAATAGCGTCGCTGTAGTCGATCCATGTGAGCATGCCGTGCTTCTTCCATTCGCTCTTATTAAACGGGTTGACCTGCACATTCCTGGTTCCGGACGTTGTGCATTCAATTACCTTTCCATCATGATATATTCCGCAATGACCATCTTTCCAAAGATACTCGCCGTTGAGGATGTCGTCCATGTTGTCAGACACATTATCACAATATGCGAGCATCGTGCTCTCAGTTACATCGGGCACCCTGTTAGCTTCATATACGGCTGGCTTACCCGGCTGCCACCCCCACAGCAGAGCTTTTACAAAACAGATGCAGTCAAATCCATATGCACCATATACAAGCTTAGACTCATTCCTTCCATACCAATCTGGGTATTGTTTCTTCTTTTGCTCCACAATACTGCCTTCTATTTTCTGCCCCCACATGCCTAATGCATAGCATGTTTTTTCTCCAGAGGCTTTTAATGCCGATGCTACAAATTCCGATGATGTCAATTTTTTAATTCCTCCTTAATATCTTCCAGTGTTTCACATACTTTTTCGAGGGTTTGTGTGTTATTGGCCAGCTGCTCACCATATTCCGATATTACTGTAATGTAACTGTCCTCGCGCTCCTTGTAATCCTTCTGAGTCTTCAAAAACAGATACACAAACAACGCGGCGAAAATTCCATACTCAATGAATGATTTCACAATGTCTACAAGTTCCACGAACACTCATCCTTTCATAATCATAATTCATTATAGCATATTCATCTACGGTCGTCAACTATTGTAAACGGGGTCTCTATCAGCACAGCCCCGCCCGGCATTTCCTTACGCATAAGCTTGCCGGGAAAGGATGCGCCCGGTCTGAATTGGTCAAACGTAATTGATTTCTTCACGTTTTCAGGCATGCCCGCACATTTTACGATCAGATGTTCCCCGTCGTCTTCGATATAGCATTTTGGACGCAGATATTTCGCCCGCACAAATGTGCTCTCCAGCTTGAGCGCACCAAGCCGCTTCGCGTCAATGTCAAGACCGTCAGTGGATACCCCTATCAAGTGCAAGGAGTCCGTATCAATATAATTCAAGCGGTCATAGTGGCGCTGCCCCTCTCTGATAATCCTCTGCCTGGCATAAGCCGTGGTATAGATAGCTACAGGACAGTACACACCCTCTGTAATGCGCTCTTGGCATTTTTTAAAACTGAGACCACCATCCTCTTGACAGGGCTCAAGGCTTACCTGCACCGGATTAGTTCCAAACTTCCCATAAAAGCTGTTGAGCTCAATCTTGGTAAGATACCGGATCGCTCCGTTAGACTCACACTTGATCTTGTACAATCTGTCTATGTACTCATCAAACATCCCAACCGCCGAGCGAAATTGGTAATAGTCATACCAGCTTACGTCCCAGAGGTCATATTGCTCGGTAATCAGATCCCAATCTATGTTCGTCAAGAATATCTGAGCATCCTCTAACTCTTCCAGATACTCCGTATCATTCCACCTGGAATGCTTGATCTGGATACAGGGGATATGTCTTGCCTTAAGCTTGGCATGACCAATATGCAGCCTTGCTACCCACATACCATCTTTCGGCCTGCCGATGTGGTGTTCCGGTCGGCCGTATGGCATTGGATTATATCTCATCGCCCACGGAAACATAGAGTTATAGTCCAACACAATGCCTTGCCCTACCTCCGCGTTCTTACGATCAGGATGTACCAATACGTAGCCCCCGCGATATGCTTTGCGCAAATAGCTATCCGCATCATACTCAAGCGCGGGGAATAGGGCACGGAATGTAGGTTCACCGCCTATCAATCTCTTGTACTTGTTCATAGATGACGATCCGATCGTCATCTTAATAAGGCCGTCTTCCCTTGCCATCTTAATACCTTTGCTTACAATCTCACAGTCACGGAAACAATATTTAATCTCTTCCTCCGTGGCTGAGCCGGGCTTACGTACAACCGTATGGTCGATCGACAGCTTGCCCTCTTCCAAGTTTAATGCCTGCGCCAGATCGGACACGCTGTTTGGGAGGATCTTGTAACTGTCCCATATTGTAATCATTCTCCCATTCCGAAATCTTACCTTAATCTCGTACAGGATACGGTCTTCGTTGATTAACGTTCGGAACTCACCTTTCTGTAGGTTCCTGCTCATTGTGTGGATATATCTATTCTCCAACAACCAATTGATAATATAGCTACCGTCAAATTTCAGGTTGTGGTATAATACCCTCGTCTGCGGCTCCAGATTACTCAATGACTCTATCATAGAGTCAATGTCGCCCCCGGTTGACCGACCTTCTCCATCTACCTCAACTCCACACCACAGCCACACATAACATCTCTCATCAGCATGAGACGTCTCGCAGTCATAAATCCACTCATTCACGTAATCCTCCCTTAATCTCGTTCAACTGTGCAACCAGCTTGTCATATGCTTCAGGTGGGCCCTCAATGTCTCCCCTTACATTCAGCCGCCGCAAGGCCTCGTATCTGTGCGCCAATTCATAGCGATACCCGATCCGCCCTTCCTTACGTGTCGAGAATATAAGCCATTCCTCCCACGTCATACCATCTATAATCTTCTTGAGCTCGACATACAGATCTTCCCGGCCTGCAAATTCCTGCTTCAGGGCAAGCAGGTATCGACTCTTGTATTCTTCCAACCTACTCTCCCAACGATCAGTGCTGATTAAGTCAATAACACGATTCAGCAACTGCTTCTTAGTTCTGTGCTGAGCGTCGTACATTGAGATTGGGCGGTACTCATCCATCCCCCTCGGTGTGGACGGCAACCATTCCATAGCATAATAGTCCGCCTCGGCAAGCAGCTGTCTTACTACGTCTGATCGCATTCTACCATCTGACCCCAACTCCCCTATACGGGGAGTGGAGCGCAGTAATACATCCTTTATAAGCTGTTCGCGCTGCACGGTCTGCTGGTGCTGGATCTTGAGACCTTGCAAATAGTGTGCCTGCTCCTGCTTAGTCATGCCCAGGGCACGCGCGTTCCTGTAGAACAGTTTACGGTCTACGTTGGCATATTCCTTAAGCAATCGCGTCACAATCTTACTCGCATAGCTCTCCGAATATGTTCTAATGCCTACCTTAAAAAGGTGATAATTCCGTAGTATCGACCGTTTTTTCATTGCCCTTCACACCTTTTTTGATGTCCGTTTCTTCAACTTTTTCAAGATCATGGATCACGATAATAAAATTCCCATTGTAAGACTTAAGCCACCCCCATGTAACATATATTTCAATTGTTCCCGTCTCACTAGGCTTTATACCTAATTCTTTAATTTTTGCTCTTGCATTCTTTGTAATATCTACATTTAAGTATGCGTACCTCTGTTCGCCTTCGTCCGCCACGCTAGTAGAATACAGCCACTTATCATTCCACTTCTTAACTTTTACATACATTTTACCAACAATTTCCATTTCTTAATCCTCCTTTAATTTGATTATTAAGTCTAATATTAATTCCGCAATTCCTAGTGTACCCACACCGGCACCTGAGAGTACGTACATTAACATGCCCCCTGTTTTCGTTATAGTTATGTCCACACATTCTCCATCATATTTTATATCATCTTTTTTCAATTCATCAAATATAGTCAGCAGAATACTACGTTCATATATGAATATGCGCATATTATGCAACTTATAGCTACACTTGACCTGATTATATAATTTGCTAGCGCCTTCTGCGTTTAACGGTATTCTCATTATCTTCATCGTTCCACCTCCTTAAATCTTGTGCGGCGCGAGTATCTAACTCACTTATATACTTTGCAATCCAACCCTGCACTTTCAACGCACTATCAGAATCGCGGATTCTAATATATCTTAATAATTTCGTACTGTCAATCAGCATTATAATCACTCCATAACCAATCTCGTATTGCCCATTATTGCGCGGCGGTCTCCGAGAATTTTTTAATATTTCCATACCATTCCGCAAACTCGTTCGCAAATACATACAATGATTTTTGCAATGTTAGCATTTCTGAGTCATCGCACTCCATGCTGCAAAATTGATATATTAGTTGCGCCATCTGTATCCTGTCCAGTTTGATGCACGTACCGTCACGCGATAGTGGCAAGCAACACTTATACAGGTCGGCTCCGCGCAGGTCGGCAGGTCGACCATCACTTTCTTTCGCAAGCCATTTTCTGTGCCTTTCTAGGATTTCAAGTAATTCAGATTGTGTCATATTACAACCACCTTTCTATCGCTCTTGCGATGATTATATTATAACTGTCTCTTATACACATCTCCGAGCCCACGAGACGTAG
>ENA-OZLE01000318-OZLE01000318.1-human-gut-metagenome-genome-assembly--contig:-NODE-318-length-14059-cov-5.808698_pt1 | contig 14059 bp, 10 predicted proteins | sample MGYA00243858_ERZ653781 | MGnify/ENA primary metagenome ERZ653781 (study PRJEB26926, sample SAMN06164548) | human gut metagenome | biome: ENVO:00009003; feature: ENVO:2100002; material: ENVO:00002003... | reverse complement strand
GCCTTTTTTCTAATATATATTACTGTTCATTAAAAAGTGCTGTTGAAAGATATCTGTCACCTGAATCTGGAAGAAGTGCAACAATTGTCTTTCCTGCATTCTCTGGGCGGGCTGCAAGTATCTGTGCTGCCTTAAGTGCAGCACCTGAAGAGATACCAACAAGTATACCCTCGCTCTTTGCAAAGCTTCTACCCTCTACGAATGCATCTTCATTCTCGATTGTGATAACTTCATCATAAATCTTTGTATTCAGTGTGTCAGGTACGAATCCAGCACCGATTCCCTGAATCTTATGTGCTCCAGCTGTTCCTTTTGATAATACTGGAGATGTTGCAGGTTCAACTGCTACTATTTTAACATCTGGGTTCTGTTCTTTCAAGTATTCACCAACACCTGTTAATGTTCCTCCTGTACCAACACCTGCTACGAAGATGTCTACTTTACCGTCTGTCTGATCCCAGATCTCTGGTCCTGTTGTTGCTTTGTGTACAGCTGGGTTTGCTGGGTTTACGAACTGACCGAGGATAACTGAGTTCTCAATCTCGCCCTTAAGTTCGTCAGCCTTCTTGATAGCACCTGTCATGCCCTTTGCGCCTTCTGTGAGAACTATCTGTGCGCCATATGCCTTAAGAAGATTTCTTCTTTCGATACTCATTGTTTCAGGCATTGTAAGAATTACCTTGTAGCCCTTTGATACGCCCACAGCCGCAAGACCGATACCTGTGTTTCCTGATGTAGGCTCTATAATAGTTGCGCCTTTCTTGAGAACGCCCTTCTTCTCAGCTTCCTCGATCATTGCAAGTGCAACTCTGTCCTTAACGCTTCCTGCCGGGTTGAAATATTCAAGCTTTGCAAGGATAGTTGCGTCAGCCTCTACTGCCTTTTCAAAATTAACTGCTTCGATTATTGGAGTTTTTCCGATAAGCTCCGAAACGCCCTTATAGATCTTTGACATTTTAATCTACCTCCGATATGAAAATTATTTTATGCGGTTTTCTGTACCGCTTATGTTTGCTATGGTTATACTATATCACTTTATTCCTACTATGTCAATAGGATTAATATGCTTTCTGCGTTTTATACAACAAAATCAACTTATTGCAAGCTCTAATTTGTGCATTATGACCTATAATCATACTCGGTAATGCAATATGGCTTATTATTTTCATCACAAAGCTCCACAAATTTTCTGCCCTCATCGGTATAAACATGAGCCTTTATGGCTTTACCACGCTTCAAGGGATTTTTATATTCCACACGGATACGCTTCACAGCAGACTCGTTTTCCACAAACTCGTCTGTTATGTCAAGATATCTCGCATTATTGACGTGTTCATTCATGTCGATATAGCATTTCAGCACCGGGAAATCCTCATACACCTGTGGCTCAGTATCAGGTAGGGCTATCTTTCTTGGAAGATACTCCATATCAAGCTTTGGATAGAGCTTCCCCCTATCAACAAGCTCCTGTGGAGCTTTTATAGGTCGCTGAGAGGTTTTATCCATGAAAGCGCCAGAAGCTATAGACTTCACGCAGATATCACCGTTTTCGTCATATATAACTGTGTTTCTGTAGCCATACATTCTTTTTAGCTCATAGGTCCATGTTTTGACGGTGAGCTTTTCGTTCTGCTCAGGTCTGCGGACGATATCAAGCTGTCTTGACACAAGAAACATCACGCAGTTTTCTTTCTCAAAAAAAGGCGACATAACAGGGTGAGTGTCAAGGTGGATAACAGAGCAATCCTGCAAAAGGTCAACAAGGCAACTATTTCTTATTATGCCATGCGAACCTATCTGGCTGCAATTTACAGTGCGTTTCATTTCATACATATTGCTTTCCTCCATTCTGCTATATGATAATTATACAACTTATTGTCGCTTTTTTCAACAGCACATAGGTACAAATGTTAACAGAGGTAAAGAAATGTTAAAAAAAACTTGTTGAAATTAGTCCGCTTTGCTACTTATAATGATATTACAGCAATTTTACAGGAGGCAAAATATGTTTTTATGGTTAATGATAGCTATTCTTGTGGCGGTCTGCTCTGTGGCTGGCTTAATTTATCTCACAAGAAGAATATCAGCTTTTGGCTTTATAAAAAAGCTTTCAAAGGATAAAAAGGTACTTAAATACGCCATAAGTGCAGGTCTTATAGTGCTCACAGGCGGCATAATATGGCTTATATGGGACTGGATAAATGCGATAATCTGTTTGCTGCATCTTGTTTTATTCTGGCTTTTGTGCGACTTGTTTGTGTTCATTGGAAAGAAGATATCAAAGAAACAGGCAAGCAAATGCCTTGCAGGCTTTATCGCCGTGTCGCTGACGGTGGTGTATCTTGCGGTGGGCTGGTATCTTTGCAGCAATGTGTGGGAAACTGACTACACACTGAAAACTGATAAGAAGTCAGGGGATATAAGGATAGTTCAATTTGCAGACTCTCACGTTGGCACAACGTTCCATGGGGACGGCTTCGCAAAGTACATGGAAGAGATACAAAAGCTTGACCCCGATGTGGTGCTTATAACAGGCGACTTTGTTGATGATGACACATCAAAAGAGGACATGATACAGTGCTGTGAAGCTCTTGGCAAGCTGAAAACAAACTACGGCGTTTATTTCTCATTTGGCAACCATGACAAGGGATACTATGACCCTTCGTATCGTGGCTATAGCGGTGACGATCTTATTGCGGAGCTTGAAAAGAACAATGTCAACGTATTACAGGACGACACCGTGCTTATCGACGATCGTTTCTACATAATAGGCAGACAGGACAGGTCTGAGGAAATGGAAAAGGGCGGTCACAGAGCATCTATGGAAGAGCTCACAAAGGATCTTGACAGCTCGAAGTTCACAGTTGTAATGGATCACCAGCCTTGTGATTATGACGCTCAGGCGGCGTCAAAGGTAGACCTTGTTTTGTCAGGTCACACACACGGCGGTCAGCTCATACCAATAAACTTCCTTGGCACTCTCATCGGCGGCAATGACCGCACATACGGCTATGAAAAGCGTGAGGGCACCAACTTTATCGTGACATCAGGCATTTCAGACTGGGCGATAAAATTCAAAACAGGCTGCAAGTCTGAGTATGTTGTTATTGATGTTTCGGAGAATTAAATAGCAGGGCAAAGCAAAAGGGTCAGCGAAAATGCTGACCCTTCAGTCTGTATCAGGGCTTTGAATGCTTTCCTATCGTGATTTTTTTCCAAAATGTTCATCTGCCTTTCGGGTGTTCGCTGTGTCGAAAAACGCTGTGTATAAAAGTTTAGCACAATGTTTACCCGTAGTCAAGCACCGAACTATTGACAAATCACACTTGTGGATATATAATTTACCAAGAAACTACACTTTGAAAAGGAGGTGTGGCAGTGACAAAGGTCATATATCCTGTTATCGGCAGGCAGACTTCCCTGCCCTTTTATCTCACCGGAATAGGCATTTCCGACCCTGAATATCATGTCACAAGGGACAAAGGGCTTGTTTCACATCAGCTTCTTTTTACCTCAGGGGGCGAGGGCAGACTAATTGTCGGAGGAGAAGAATTTGTGCAGACTAAAGGCTCGTCATTTTATCTTCCCCCTAGCGTTCCGCATGAATATTATCCTGCAAATGAAAATTGGATAACAAACTGGATAGTTTTTCGTGGTGAATTTGCGGGGCAAATGCTTGCAAACCTTGGCTTTGACAGCTTTAGATTCTCCCCTGAGATAAACACCCAAAAACCTGCTCAGCTTTTTGAGCGAATTTTAGTTGCCGCTGCCGACCCTGTGAATTGTGGCGAAAAAACTTCCGCACTTGTGTATGAATATATCCTCGCCATGAGGACTGCAATGCTTTTCCCTGACAGCCGAAACAACGTGGGAAGCATTACAAGGCAGGCGCTTTTGTATATTGACAGCCGATACATGGAGGATATCACCGCAGAAACACTTGCAGGACTTTCGGGAGTGTCAGTACAACATTTCTGCCGTGTTTTTAAAGCAGAAACTTCAATGCGTCCCCTTGAATATATTGCAAAACGACGTATCTCTCAGGCAAAATCTCTGCTTCTTAACACCGACTCTGACATAGGCGACATAGGCAAGCAGGTGGGCTATGAGGACAGAAACTATTTCAGCATCGTTTTTAAAAAGCTGGAGGGCGTTTCGCCAAGAGAATACCGTCGTTCAAGAGGAACAGGTTTGTAATAATATTTTAAGCTTTATTAGAATTTTCTTAGCATATTTCAAAGCAAAATGTTCGTATCTTAATAATATGCAAAATATTTCAGATTGACCATACACTCCTTTAAGCTTATAATTGTCATAAGAAAGCAAGAAGCCATGCTTTATGCAAGGAGGATAACTTATGACGATACTAAAAAGGAGCGCGTCAATGGTGTCAGCATTGGTCATGATGATATCTAGCGCAGGCGCTTACAATTGCAGTGCGGAGGGAACAACGGTGAACAATAGCAATACAAATAATACAAGAGAGATAGTTATTGACGGAACTACGGCTCAGCTCAAAGAAAATATGCGCTACAGAGGGGCAGGCATGGTGAGCGCAAACAACTCATCAAGGCTTCTGTTGGATTACAAGGCTGAACACCCAGATGTATATGAGCAGATAATGGAGTATATGTTTGGCAAAGAGGGAATCGGCATTACTCACCTTAAGTTGGAAATGGGTGCGGATATAAACTCATCATCAGGCACAGAACCGTCTGTAATGAGAACAGAGGACGAAAAGGCTGACGTAACAAGAGGCGCGGCATACCAGCTTGCCGCTGACGCAAAGAAGATAAATCCTGACCTCACCTTGGATATGCTTTGGTGGAGTGAACCAAAGTGGGTATCTGACGCTTCAGACGTTTATGCTGCAAGATACAAATGGTATAAAAACACCCTTGACTCCGCTTATGAAACATATGGACTTGAATTTGACTATGTAAGTGCTGTGCAGAATGAGCGTGGAGCTGACCCTGAATGGGTGAAATATCTTTCCTCACATCTCAAAAGTGAAAAAAACACCCCTTATGACTACTCAAAGATAAAGATAGTCGGTGGAGAAGAGGTCTGCACATGGGGCTTTGCTGACAGAATGTATGAGGACAGCGAACTTATGAACGTTGTTGACGTGGTGGGAAGCCATTACACAAGCGAGTCCACCGAGAACGCACAGAAGCTTGCATATGAAGAAAACAAAGAGCTTTGGTTCAGCGAAGCAAGCTCGCCAATGGCATATGCGCAGGGTACATACAGATATGACGGCTCAGGTCTGGCAGGCATAAACGGCACCCTTGATATTGCAAACAGAATAATCGGAATGTATCCCAACGGCAAAATGACACTTTATGAGTATCAGCCTGTTGTATCGGCATACTATGACGGCGCTTGCTACTGTCAGAAACAGCTTATCTCAGCCTGCGACCCTTGGAGCGGTTATTATATGCTTGACAGCGGATTTTATATGTCTCTGCATTTTTCACAGTTCATTGAAAAAGGCTGGGCGTTCGTTGACAGCGGCTGCTACAGCGACGGCAAAAAAGGCGGTGACGGCCACGCTATCGTCGACGCTGTTTACAGCTATATGACCGCCACAGACACAGAAACAGGCGATTACAGCACTGTTATCACAAACACTACAAGCGAGCCTATACAGTATGACCTCAAGGTATCAGGACTTGACAAGGCGTCAAGCAACGTGAGCGTATGGGAAACAAGAGGTCCTGACAGCATTGACGGCAGCTATGACGAGAATTATTTCAAGAAAACTGAGGATATAACCCCTACAGAGAACGGCGGAGCTTATACATACTCTGTGACAGTGAAGCCAAATTCTATTGTGACAATTTCTACTATTACACCTGAGCGCACAGAATACAAAAACGCTGACGAGAGCGAACGCACTGTTTTGAAGCTTCCATATTCGGACGATTTTGAGTATGCAGGCTATCCTGAGAATTATCTTTCATCAAGGGGCAATGCGCCAAGATACACAACAGATCAGGGCGGCGCTTTCGAGGTGGAAAAGACCGACAAGGGCAATATGCTAGTTCAGCAGATAACGGCTGACATGAAAGCCAACGAGTGGGGCTACACACCCGAACCTGTGACTACATTCGGTGACGACAGGTGGTATAACTACTCTGTGAACGTTGACGCTGCTTTTGCGACTTCGCAGGACGCAGAATCAAACTATGTGGGCGTTGGTCTGAGATACACGCTTGGCTGCAATTCATACAGTGGCTATTGGATAAAGCTTTATGAGAACGGAAGCTGGGAGCTTAAAGCAAATGACGGCACTCTTAGCAGTGGAAGCATAGACGGCTTTGACAGAACAGCTTCTCACAAGCTTAAAGTCGAGACTGTAAACAACGTTATCCGTGGATATATTGACGGAAACATGGTGGCTGAATACACTGTGAACGAGGGGGAATCTCTTATCGGCGCAGGCAGAGCGTCACTTTTCAGCTCATACAACAAAAACAGCTTTGACAACTTCTCTGCTGAACCTGTGGAGGGCAGTGACACATATGTAACTCGCTTTGACGAAACAGACTCTTGCTTCACTTTTGTGGGCAACTGGGAACACAACCTTATGAGCAGCTTCAAAAACTACAAACGAACCATATCAAATGGCGCAGAGGGCGACTCTTTCACAGTAAACTTTGAGGGAACAGGCTTTGCGCTTTCAGGTGAAACAAAAGAAAACGCTATACTCGGGGTATCAATAGACGGAGGTGATGAACAGCTCGTGACAGTTTCAAGGACAGGTCAGCGTGAGATATCATGCCATTTTGAAGGCTTGTCTGAGGGCGCTCACACCGCAAAGGTAACCATAAAATCAGGCAAATATACAATTGACGCTATGCAGGTAACAGGCGGAAAGATACCATTCGAGAAGAAAAAGCCTGCGAAGTCTGAAAGCACTAAGTCAGGCAAAAGCAAGCTTCCTATAGCCGTAGGCGCAGGCGTTTGCGCTGCTGCGGCAGTTGGTGCAGTGATATACGGCATAGCGAGAAAGAAGCGTAAGGAAAATAATGACTAAAATAAGCAGAACAACAGACATGACACAAGGCAGTGAAATGCGACACATAATAATGTTTTCACTGCCCTTGCTTGCAGGAAATCTTTTACAGCAGACATACAATATAGTGGACACTATGGTGGTGGGGCGTTATCTGGGCGATGACGCCCTTGCCGCTGTTGGCGCTACAGGCTCTATCACTTATCTGTTTTACACCCTTTGCATTGGTCTTTCGGTGGGTGCAGGAATAATTGTCGCACAGTATTTCGGTGCAGGCAAGCAAAAAGCCCTGCGGTCGGCAGTGTTCAACTCAGCGCTTGTTACGGCTATATTCGGCGTTGTAATAAGCCTTTTATCCGTGCCTGCCGCAAGACCTATACTGGAGCTTTTGAAAGTTCCTGACAAGCTTATCGGAGATTCTGCGGTTTATATGCAGATAGCCTGCGGCGGAACGATAGCGGTGGCGGCATACAACTGGATAAACGCCATAATGAGGGCTTTGGGCGACTCAAAAACACCGCTGATATTCTTAGGTGCAGCAAGCTTGCTAAACGCCCTCCTTGACCTGCTTTTTGTGGTGGTATTCAAATTCGGCATAGCAGGTGCGGCATGGGCTACAGTGCTTACGCAGGCACTTTCTGCAATTTCTTGTATTGTGTACTGCTTTGCAGTGAGCGGAGAGATAAAGCTCACCGCCGACGATCTGCACGCCGACAAGGACATGATGAGCCGCTGTGTGAAAACAGGCGTGCCTATCGCCATACAAAACGGACTTATCTCGGTATCAATGGTGGCTCTCCAGCGTGTGACAAACGGCTTTGGCGAAACGGTCATGGCGGCATACACAGTTTCAATGCGTATTGAGCAGTTCGTTCAACAGCCATTTTCTTCACTTAATGCGGCAGTTTCAACATTCACAGGACAGAATATCGGTGCAGGAAAAGAAAAACGTGCGCAGAAAGGTCTTGCTTGTGCAATAAAGATATCGGTGATATTCTCGGCAGTGGTGCTTGTGCTGTTCACACTGTTCGGTGGAGCGATAACATCTTGGTTTGTCAAGGGCAAGACTGTTATAAGCATATCGGCAAAAGCGCTTATCATAACCTCACTTTTCTACTGGTCGCTGGGTATTATCCACACCACAAGAGGATTTTTGAACGGCGCAGGCGACACAAACTATGCCCTTGTAAACGGCATGGCGGAGGTAATATGCAGGATAGGTCTTTCACTTATCCTCACAAGGATAGCTTTCATAGGCTATTGGGGCATATGGTACACCACCGCTGCAACGTGGTTTGTGACCGCTATGGTGAGCCTTATAAGATACAAGGGTGGAAAATGGAGGCTTCATGCCATAGTGAAATAGATTTTCATAACCGCTGTACCGATTGGGTGCAGCAGTTTTTTTTAGTTGAAACAGTTTCACATTATATATGAAATATTCATATGAAACCATATTGAAAATTCATAGTGCAGTGGTATAATATAATAAAAGGAGTGACGAGCAATGAACATTACCGAATTTGCAAAAGCCGCAGGAGTATCAAAATCTGCTGTGAGCAGATATTTCAACGACGGCTATGTGAGCGAAGAAAAGCGCAGGCTTATTGAAGCCGCCATAGAAGCCACAGGCTATGCCCCGAGCGTTCAGGCGCAGAACGTGAGAACAAGAGTGACAAAGCTTGTGGGAGTTATTATACCGAAGCTTTCAAGCGAGAGCTGTGCAAGAGAGGTGGAGGGAATAAGTCAGGTACTCAGTGAGCAGGGCTATCAGCTTTTGCTTGTGAACTCTGCCAACGACCCAAAGAAAGAAGTGGAATATCTGGAGCTTTTCCGAAGCAATCGTGTTGACGGAGTTATCTTTTTGGCTTCTGTTTTCACTCCGCTCCATGACGCTGTGCTGAAAAAAATGCGTGTGCCGGTGGTAATTGTGGGACAGGAATACAAGGGTGCAAACTGCGTTTGTCATGACGATTACAAAGCCGCCTATACCGCAGAGAAGCTTATGCTTGACAAAGGTTGCAAAAAGCCCGCTTTTATCGGTGTTACCGAGCAGGACAAGGCGGCAGGTCAGGCAAGAAAAGACGGGTTTCTCCACGCCCTTTCTGACAACGGCATCAACATTGAAAAGTCTGATATGCAGACGGCTGAATTTAAAATGGACTCAGGCTACAAAAGGGCTTTGACATTACTGAGAAGCGGCAGAAGGTACGACCACATTTTCTGTGCCACCGACAGTCTTGCCGCAGGCGCGCTCCTTGCCTGCCGTGAGCAGGGATTGAAAGTACCAGAGGATATAATGATAGCAGGTATTGGCGACTCTCAGCTTTGTAATGTCACGTCCACTCCCCTGACCTCTGTGCATTTTCATTATCGCACCGCAGGCATAGAAGCGGCACAAATGCTGCTCAATTCACTTAAACGAGAAAGCTCTATACCAAGGACACTGACGCTCGATTTTGAGCTGGAAGAGCGTGAGTCCACAGAGAAAAAATGTGAAACTGTGTGAAACCTTGTAACACCGCCTTGTAAGTTTATATTATTTGTCAATAGACAAATGCACTGTCATGGGTTATAATATAGTTAATGAAATCGGTATCACATAAATGATGAAACTGATAAAATAACATAGTTCGGACAAAATAATAAAAAAGCAAGCAAAGGACGGGATATTATGGATCACAGAAGTTCAGCTCGTGAGATACTTTCTGCTATAGGCGGAAAGGAAAATCTGGTCAGTGCCGCACACTGTGCCACAAGATTAAGACTTATAATCGCAGACAACTCAAAGATACAAAAGGATACCCTGGAGAACATTGATGTTGTAAAGGGCGTTTTTGAAGCTTCAGGACAGCTTCAGATCATCATAGGCACCGGAACGGTAAACAAGGTCTATGACGAATTTATCGCAGAGGCAGGCGTGGAAGCCTCTTCAAAGGACGAAGTCAAGGCTCAGGTGGCTCAGAAGCAGAACTGGTTCAAAAGACTTATCAAAACTCTCGGCGACGTATTCGTACCTATAATCCCTGCTATCGTTGCAGGCGGTCTTATCATGGGAATAATGGAAGCTTTGAATTTCATGGCTTCAAACGGCTTTATCTCCCTTGACACCAATGGATATGTTTTTACAATATTCAAACTGCTTTCAAATGCAGCGTTCACATTCCTGCCGATACTTATTGGCTATTCTGCAACTAAGGTGTTCGGTGGCAACCCTTATCTTGGTGCGGTAATAGGAATGTTCCTTATCCACCCTGACCTGCAAAACGCTTGGACAGTTTCCACAAACGGATATGAGCAGACGTTCTCCATATTTGGTCTGTTCAACGTTCACATGGTAGGCTATCAGGGTCATGTAATTCCTATCATAATCGCTTCATTCATTCTTGCGACTATGGAGAAAAAGCTTCACAAGAAAGTGCCTGACATTGTCGACCTTTTCGTTACACCTCTTGTGAGCCTTACAGTAACGGCTTTCCTCGTTTACACCTTTATCGGTCCTGTATTCGTTGCCCTTGAAAATGGCATTATCACAGGCGTTCAGAAGCTTATCACTATCCCATTCGGCATTGGTTCGTTCATAATGGGCGGTTTCTATTCAACAACAGTTGTTGGCGGTATACATCATATGTACACTGTTATCGACATTGGTCAGCTTGCTAAATATGGTGCGACCTATTGGCTGCCTCTGGCATCTGCCGCAAATATGGCTCAGGGAGCTGCCTGCCTTGCAGTGGCAGTAAAAAGCAAGAACAACAAGATAAGATCAATGGCTTATCCTTCTGCTCTGTCTTGTATGCTTGGCATCACAGAGCCTGCAATATTCGGTGTAAACCTTAGATTTGTAAAGCCTTTCATATTCGGCTCTATCGGCGGCGCTTGCGGAGCAATGGTCGCTTCTATCCTCCACCTTGGCGCAACTGCAACAGGTGTAACAGGAATATTTGCAATACTTCTTACACTCAACCACCCAGTGAAGTATATAATCTCAATGGCTGTAGCAATGGGCGTTGCATTCACTCTTACTTGGCTTTTCGGCACGAACAACGAGCAGATAAAAAACGAGAACAAGCCTTCCAAAAACAAGACAGAAAAGGCTGAACAGCCTGCACAGGCTATCAAAACAAAGGCTGAAAATGCAGACGTAGCAGATGACGGCATTATCACAGCTCCGCTTAGCGGCAAGGCTGTAAAGCTTGAAAACGTTCCTGACCAGACCTTTGCGCAGGGGATACTTGGTCTTGGTGCGGCAATAGAACCTACTGAGGGCAAGGTCGTTGCACCTGGCGACGGCAAGGTCGAAACGCTTTTTGACACTTTCCATGCAGTTGGTTTGACACTTGACAACGGCAAGGAGCTTCTTATCCACGTTGGAATAAACACTGTTGAGCTTAAAGGCGAGGGCTTCAAGGCTTACGTTTCTGAGGGCGACAGAGTAACAAAGGGACAGACGCTTCTCACTTTCGATATGGACTTTATAAAGAGCAAGGGCTATCAGACTATCACACCTGTTCTTGTGGGCAATTCAGACGAATTTGCCTCCGTTGAGGAGCTTGCAGAAGAAGGCACAGAAGTGACTATAGGAGATGAGCTAATAAAGGTAAACGCATAAAGTACAAACAAACCGTCAATAATCATAGTCAACGCATTAAAAGGAGAGGATATAAATGGATAACAAAGAAAAACTGGAAAACAGAGAAAGAATAAAGAACGCAAAATGGCGTCAGAAATTTCATATCGAACCGCCTGACGGCTGGCTCAATGATCCGAACGGTCTGAGCTTTTACAAGGGCGAATATCATGTTTATTTTCAGTACAGCCCAATTGCCGCTGACGGTCACACTCCAAGAGGCTGGGGACATTATCACGGCAGCGACCTTATGCACATGACTTATGACAGAGCAGTTATGATGCCTGACATTCCTGAGGACAGCCATGGTGTTTACTCAGGAAGCGCCATTGAAAATAACGGTGTTCTGCATATTTTCTACACAGGTAATGTGAAGATGATAGGCGATTATGATTATGTCAAAGCCGGCAGAGGTGCGAACGTTATCCACGTCACCACCACAGACGGAAGCAAAATGAGTGAAAAGCAGGTACTTCTCAGAAACAGCGACTACCCTGATTTCTGCTCATGCCATGTGAGAGATCCAAAGGTGTGGAAAGAGGGCGACATATGGAAAATGGTGCTGGGTGCAAGAACTCTTGACGATGAGGGCTGTGTGCTTGTATACGAATCTGATGACCTTATAAACTGGAAATACACCGGCAAGGTATACAAAGAGGGCTACGGCTATATGTGGGAATGCCCTGACTATTTTGAGATAGACGGCAAGGGCTTTTTAAGCACCTGCCCGCAGGGTATGCCTCACTATGAAACAAAGTGGCAGAACCTTAACGAATCAGGCTACTTCCCTGTTCAGGGCAAGCTTGAGGACAGCGTTCTCGGTGACTTCACCGAGTGGGACATGGGCTTTGACTTCTATGCACCGCAGACATTTCTTGACCCACAGGGCAGGAGAATACTCATAGGCTGGCTTGGCATGGATAACAAGGCATACGGCAATGCCACAACTGAACTTGGCTGGCAGCACTGCCTTACCATACCGAGAGTTGTAACTATTGCACTCAACGGCAAGCTCAGACAGCAGCCTATAGCTGAATTTGACGAGCTTAAAAGCAACGCACGCCGTCAGAGCAGCGGTCAAACTGCAGAATATCCTCTGCCATTTGAGCTTGACGGTGAGCCTGCGGACAGCTTCAGCATATCATTTGACGGCAAGCTGGAGCTTAGCTTTGATAAAGAAAAGCAGCTTTTTTCAATGAAATTTACCGATGAAAAATACGGCTGTGGCAGAACAACAAGAAATGCAGAGATAGACAGCGTGAGAAACATAAGAGTTATCGCAGATATGTCAAGCATTGAGGTATATATCAATGACGGCGAAACTGTTATGTCAACAAGATCATATCCTGATAATGACAGCGTAAAGCTTAAAGTAAACGGCTTTGAGGCACAGGTCTGGGACATCTGAGAGGAGGAACTGCAATGGGAAACACACTTTTTGCCATAGGCGAAGCACTGATAGATTTTATTCCTGCACAGACAGGCTGTGCCTTTGAAGAAGTAACGGCTTTCAGCCCTAAAAGCGGCGGAGCGCCTGCAAACGTCTGCGGAGCGTTCACTATCCTTGGTGGAAGCTCGAAATTTATCACTCAGCTTGGTGATGACCCATTCGGAAGAAAGATAGCAGGCGACCTTGCAAGGGCTGGAATCGACACTTCCCTTGTGAGCTTCACCGACAAGGCTAACACAGCTTTGGCTTTTGTGAGCCTTGAAAATGACGGCAACAGGACGTTCTCATTCTACAGAAAGCCCTCCGCAGATATGCTTTTTTCAGCGGAGCAGGTAAAAGAAGAATGGTTTGAGGACGCATACGCACTGCATTTTTGCAGTGTTTCCCTTGGAGATTTTCCAATGAAAGACGCACACAAAAAGGCTATCGCCTATGCACGTCAAAAAGGCGCAATGATAAGTTTTGACCCTAATCTGCGTTTTCCTCTCTGGAACGACAAGAAAGCTCTGCATGATACCGTAAATGAGTTTATACCAATGGCTGACATTGTAAAAATATCAGACGAAGAGCTTGGATTTATCACAGGTGAAAACGACATCAAAGCCGCTCTGCCAAAGCTTTTCACAGGCAATGTGAAGCTTGTGATATACACCTGCGGCTCAGAGGGAGCATATGCTTTCACAAAGAACGCACAGGCATTTGCAGAGAGCGAAAAGGTGAAAGCCGTTGACACAACAGGCGCAGGAGACGGTTTTATAGGCTCGTTCCTATATGCACTAAAAACTCTCAATGTGACCGCCGAAAGCCTTTGTGACCTTGACAATGCACAGCTAGAACGCTGTATAGCATTTTCAAATAAATTCTGCGGTGAAAGCGTTAAGCATCAGGGTGCTATCGACTCCTACAGAAAAATAGAATTTATATAAATTTGCATAATAATTATCCTTTAATAATACAT
>ENA-OZLE01000294-OZLE01000294.1-human-gut-metagenome-genome-assembly--contig:-NODE-294-length-14851-cov-3.937889_pt1 | contig 14851 bp, 17 predicted proteins | sample MGYA00243858_ERZ653781 | MGnify/ENA primary metagenome ERZ653781 (study PRJEB26926, sample SAMN06164548) | human gut metagenome | biome: ENVO:00009003; feature: ENVO:2100002; material: ENVO:00002003... | reverse complement strand
GTGGGCTCGGAGATGTGTATAAGAGACAGCCACATAGTGGAAGGGGTTGGGCAGGATGGGAAGGTCCTCATACCGCCACTTCTTATAGCGGTCATCGTATGCAGCCGCATCCGCCAGTCCCACCAGATGCCCGATGCACCAGGAAATGAGCCAGCCGCCGCCTTCAAAATAGCCATCGGCCCTGGATGTGACACCCAGGGCCGATGCGATACTCTTTGCTACACTCGGTTTTTCACAGATCACCAATTTGCTCAATTCTGATCCTCCTGTTCTTCCTGTTCAGGAACGTCCTCGTTTTCGTATTCCTCGTCCGCGAACTCATAGTCGTCCGGGTCGGCGCTGACCTTTGCGCCCTGTTTGGGCTTGATGAACTTGATGTAGGCGAAGGCTCCGCCGCCGCCCAGAGCCGCCAGCAGCAGGATCAGCACCAGGGCGCCGCTGCCGCCGGACTCCTTCTCCGGCTCCGGTTCGGGCTCCGGCTCCACCTCCGGCGCTTTTCCGGCGCACTCGCTCATATTCACCGCGCAAATCGGACAGGCAGTATTCACCGCACCGGCCTGGCATTTCTCGGCACAGGTGCAGACCGCAGGGGCTTCTTCCGTCTGCCCGTCCTCCAGCAGCGCCATCAGGTCGGCTTCATCCACCTGGTTCAAGAAGTGAACGGCGGTCTCCTTGTCCTCGTTGGCCCGGTCAATCAGGATGTAAAAATAGTTGCCCGCTTTCGTGGTCACGGTGATAAGCTGTTTGTCACCGTAATAATCGTCCACCAGCGTGGCGTTGCCCTCCGGGGTAAGGGGCTGGCCCTCCGGCTCCATGCCCCCGGTGGCGGGTTCCTCGGTGGGTTCCGGCGTCGTCTCGGCGGGCTCCCCGGTGTAGTAGTCGCCATCCCCACCGCCCGCAAAGGCGGTGACGGAGAAGGCGGTCATGCACAGGACCACCACCGTTAGGGACGCCAGAAGGCGGAAAACTCTGTTACGCTTCATCTTCGCCATCCTCCATTCCTTCCATATCCTCGATGTCAGGGTCAGGCGCCGCCTCCGCCTCCATCATCCCGTCGGGCAGGGTGATAAGGCCGCTGGCGTAGGCCTTCAGGAAGGCGGTCAGCTCCTTGTTGTCCATGCGTACCGCCTTGACCATGCGGACGATCTCCAGATTTTCTTCCTCGGTGAGCTGCGCCTCCAGCTCCCGAAGGCGCTTCTGCTGGGCGGAAATCTTCTCCTTCGTCTTTTCGATGTCTTTGCGAATCTTCTCAACCGTTGCCATGTGTGCAAAACTCCTTTCCAAATCGTTCTCTCCAGGAATAGTTCCGCCCCAGGCCCTTGACCGTTTTCAGATTTTGAAGGGCGTTGTCCTCCAGCGCCAGGGCGCGGCGGAACAAATCGGGGTTCTGGTCCCGCAGGGCGGTGATCTCGTCGGGTTTCATGCTGGGGCAGAAAAAACAGGACGATTTTCCCGGCTGGGGCAGCCCTACCGCCTTGATCTGCCGGATGCAATCGTCCCGTGTCCATCCCCATTCCATCAAGGGATACCACTTGCTGTATTTTCGGTCGGCCAGGTCCCCCAGCAGCACCTTGTCGCTGCGGTAGCCTTCGCCCGCGTCGTAGCCAATGAACTTGACCACCCGTTTGCCCGCCGCCCACGCCTTTTGACACGGCGGGTAATGGTTGCAGAACTTTTCCTGCGGCCCGATCTTGTGTTTTAGGGAACACCGCTTGAAGCCGTAGGCGATGGACGGAAGGCTGCAACTTTGCAGACATTCATCCTCCAGCGTCAGCCGTTTCCCGTCACGGTTGGTCTTATATACTCTGGTAATGGGAGGCATCCCGTGGTCCTTCAGCCAGCGGTCCATCACATCCAGATAGGCGTAGGTGTGGGGATGCTCTGCCCCTGTATCCGCAAAGAGGATCAGGTCCACCGGGATACGGTGCTGGTGCAGCCCGATCAAAAGGGCGGTGCTGTTGGCGCCGCCCCCGTAGGAAACCATATTGATGCTTCATCACCTCCATCAGTTGTACGGCGGTCTGCCGTATGCGTAGAAATGGGACTGCCAGTAGCTTGTATTCAGGTTGGAATACTGGATGGGGTCGCCGCAGTGCAGCATCATCCCATCGCCTACATAGATACCCACATGGGACACACCGCTGGTATCGTAGGTCCCCACGAAGAACACCAGATCGCCGGGCTGGGGGTCGGATACCGGGGTGGAAATGTTGTAGAGCCCCTGGGCGCCCAGCCGTCCGGTATTACACAGGCCGCTGTTGGTCAGCACATAACTGACGAATCCGCTGCAATCGAAAGAAGTGCTGGGACTGCTGCCGCCCCATACATAGGGATACCCTAAATACTTCTCTGCCTCGGTGATAAGGGTGTTGAACCGCTCGTCCGTCAGGTATTCAGCGGGAATCTCCCAGGCGGCAGGTGGGTTGTCGATGTACTTGTTCACATACCCGGAGGACGGGAACAGGTCGGGGCGGTTGCCCAGGGTGGACATATAGGTGGCATACAAGGAAAGCTGTTCCTCGCCCATCATATAGACCGGCACATGGGAGAGGTCGAAGTTCTCCAGCGTGACGGTGCAGATGGTCCAGGTATAGGGCACCCGAACCGTATAGGTGTTGCCCTCGCTGTCCGTCCGTGTCTCTGTCCGATAGCGGGTCTCCGTGGTCACGGTTTCGGTGAGAATGTATTGCTTGTCAAAGAGGGTTTGAAGGTCGCCCTGTACCTGGTCAATGGTGAACACCCCTTCATGGAGTGCCGACAGAATGGAGATTAGCACATAGGGGTCATGCTCGATTTCGTCCAGGTCGAAGTGATACTCGTCATAGTTGTGGGTGGCCTCGTAGGTATCCAGGTATTCCCGCAATTCATCCTCTTTGGCGCAGTAGGCTTCTTCCACCGCCAGCATGTCGGCATCCTCGGACAGATAGGAAGATGCCATGATATTGGACACCCCGCCGCCGAACATGGAGGAACAGGATTGCAGGGAGCCCAGCAGCATCACCAGCAGAAGGCCGATGCCGCCCACGATCAGCGCGCCCTTCCAATGCCGTTTCAGGAAAAGGGCGGTGCGCTTGGACTCCTGGGCGGTTTTCTTGGCCGCCTTTGCCGTGGTCTCCGCTGTTTTCCCGGCCTGGGCGGTCTTGCCCGCCGCCCGGTATGCCGCCGCATATTGCTTTTGCAGCTTCCGTTTCTGCCACAGGCGGGAGATGGGATTGGATGCAAGCTGGGGGTTATCCGCCACGGCTTTCCGATAGTAGAAATCCGCATTGGCCTTGACCGCCGCCTGCTCCGCCTTTGCCGCATCCTTCCAGGGTTTCAGTTTGCGTTCCGCCCGCCAGTTCTGGACACGGCGGTTTCCGTAGCCCACAGCCTTCTCAATGCCGCGTTCTCCCAGGTGGCCCGACTGGACGCCGGAATTTTCCTGCTCCACCTCCCGGACCTTGCCGTGGATGGCTGCGCCTGCCTCCTGGATGGGGCGGGACAGCGGATTGGCATGGGGCTTTCCCGGACTCTTATTGGGGATCGCGTCCCTGGCGGCATCCAGCCGGTCCGCCGCCTTATCCGACTTGCGAATGGCCCCTTGCAGCTCCGGCACCGCCCGGTCAGCTTCGGAAAACTGCAATCGGGAGGATGGGCGGCCCGCTGCCGCCTCGCCCTCCCGGTAGGTTCTGCGCTGTTTCTGGCGCTTCTTTTTGGCTGCTGCCTGTTCCCGGTGCAGTTCCGCACGGTCCACCGCTTTTCCAGCGACGCCCACCGTTTCGCCGGATGCAGAATGGTCTTGCTCCGGCGTGCGGTCAGAGGGATAGGTAGTCTTGCCCGTGACCAGATTGACGGATACCGCCCCGTCACGGGTCATCTTCTGCGCCTCCTTTTCGGGGGCTTTCCATTCTTTCAAGGTGCGTCACCTCCTGTTCCATAGGGGCAGATGTTGACACAGGCCCCGGTTTCGATCATGGCGATGTACTGGAAAATGGGATAGGCCTGGGGCGGGCAGACCGCGTTCCCCAGGGTTTTTAGCCGCAGCGCCCGGTTGTCGGTGTCCTCGGTCATGCGGGGGACTCCTTTGGGCTCGGCACGCCATAGGATGCGTCCGTCCATTTCGGGGGGAATCCCATAAGCCATTCCACCCAGTCCGGGTTCAGCGCCGCTTTCTCGGAACGGGGCTGCTCCTGCCGGATTACCTGAGCCGACAGGTTGGAGGACGGGGATTTGTCCCGGAAGGCCGCCGGTTTCAGGGTGGAACGGTAGCCCTCCGACGCCGCCGGGGTCAGGTAGAACACCGCCGCCGACAGGGACAGGCTCCAGATCGTCCCGTCCTTGTTCCGCTTGCGGAATATCCCGTTGTCCGACAGGTACACATCCAGGTTGGCAGCATCCCGCCCCGTGGATTTGTCGGAGGCAAGGGGTGTGGGAAACATCAGCCGCGACGATAAAAGTTCGCTGGCGCTCATGCCATGCGCCGACGCCGCAAGCCGGAAATACGAATGGGAGAACAGCGTATCCCGCTTTTGCCAGGTCAAAGATCGTTTTGTCGAGCCCCATATTGATGAAGCCAGCAACATTTTCCCCAAGCACCCAACGGGGCCGCAGTTCGGCAATAACGCGGCACATCTCCGGCCACAGGTAGCGTTCATCCGCAAAGCCCCGCCGTTTTCCTGCGGTGGAGAAGGGCTGGCACGGGAATCCGCCGGAGAGGATAGTGACGGTTTCAAGTCCTGTTTTTTCAAAAAACGCCTCCTTTGTGAATGTGGTGATGTCTCGGAACTTCGGCACATCCGGCCAATGCTTTTGCAGGATGGAATAGGGATAGTCCGCCCACTCGCATTGACAGACCGTTTCAAAGCCTGCCGCCTCTGCCGCCAGGTCCAGCCCGCCGATGCCGGAAAACAGGCTGACATGGGTGAGCTTATTCATGGCTGATCTGCTCCCCAGGGATCAGCTCTGCCCGGAACCGCTTGATGACCGCCGCCTCCAATTCATCCTGACAAAAGTTACTGTCAGCGGAAAGACCCAGCTTGCGGCGCAGCCTGTTCAGCGTCTTTTCATAGTTCCCGTATTTCTTTTGCAGGCGGAGAAAATCCTTCTCGTTCTGCGCCTGCGACAGACACTTGGCGATGCTGTACCAAGTCACCAGGAACATGTGCAGTTCGCTCACCAGCAGCCGGAATCCGCTGCCGGGGATCAGATAGTGTTCCTCCTGGCGGCCGCTGCCCGGTTCGGGTTCGTCGTCCTCACACTCCACATAGAAGGCGTCCAGCTCGCACAGCTCTCGCGCCTTCATCCCGGCAAGGTCCGCCTTGTCGCCGAACACCAGGTAACGGCCGGGAATGTTCCAGGCGTCAAACTTGTCATCGGCGATCTGGCCGTACCGCTTCGCCGCCGCAATGAACGCCTCCACATCCTCCCGGTCCTTGATTTTTCCGGCAAGGAAGGCAAGCTGATGAAGCAGCCCGTAGAGATGCACTTCCTCGTCGATATGTGCCTCGTAGGTCTTTTCATCAATGACATACAGCTTTTCCTGTTCCATATCCTTATCCCATCCTTTCCTTCCATTCCAGCCGCATTTGCCCATCATCCAGCAGCAGACGGATTACATTTTTGCCCTGGGGCGTAATCAAGGTCTGCTGTCCAAAATGCCCATATTTCCAGAAGTCCTTCACACGGAACAACCCGTCATTGGAGGGCTTGGCATAGGGCAGAAGGTATCCGGCCGGGCAGCGGTACAGAAATCCCGCGTCCATCAGGAAACGGCAAAACGCACGCTCCCCGATTTGCAGTTCCTTCGCCGTAGCCCGGATATTGGTGCAGTTTTCTTCATGGACAAAGGCGTCATAGAAATCTGCTTTCGGCCGCAGCCGTTCCACCTCGCCGGAGAGCTGCCGGTTTTTCTCATGCTCGCCAAGAAGCTGGTCGGCAAAAGCCAGAAGTATTTCCGGCTTTTCCGCCGCCTGCTCCAGAAGGGAGGCAGTCATGTACCCGCCCGTCTTGCGGATCATGGGGAGAACTTCGTCAAACACCCATTTTTCAAAGCGTTCCGCACCAGGCATCCGACTATGAACAATCAGGCGGTACACATCACCCTCCGGGATAAAAGCCATCGTCTGGTTTCCGCTTGTGGTGGGGATGGAACATTTCGTTCCCCCCCTCGTATGATCCCGGACTGCCTTGCGGGGATTGCTATACCCCAGGGCCTTTGCCACATCCGAACCGCAAAACAGATACTTGCCGTTCTGCTCGATCACTCGGATGCTGCCAAATTCGCGGTTATTGAAAACCGCCATCTTGTTATCCATTCTGGTCCTCCTTTTCGTCGTCCACAGTTTCGTGTGCAACCTCGCTGGGCTTGGTGGTGAGCAGTTTATAGAGCTCGGTGTCTTTCGGGAAGTCATCCGCAAAGGGCAGGATGACATTATTGAAGAACAGCAGCCCGTGACCCGGCTCGGAATTGGTCACATAGGCAAGCTGCTCCGATGAAATGTTCAGCCGCTCCGCCAGTATCTTTCGGTCGCCTGCCGCCTGGTTGAGCATATAGATGAAGTCGCTGTTTTCCAGAATGTTTTCGATCTCCGGAGAGGAAAGCAGGTCTTTGGGGTTTTGGGTCGCCCCGGTGGGGATGCCGCCCCATTTTCTGAACCGTTTCCAAATCTCGGCGCTGTATGCCGCAGTCTGTTCCTCCTTCAGCAGAAGGTGGAACTCGTCCACGAAATACCAGGTAGACCGTCCAATGGCTCGGTTGATGGTGACGGTATTCCACACCGCGTCCTGGACAATAAGCATACCGGGCTTTTTCAGGTTCTTGCCCAGTCCCTTGATGTCAAAGCAGACAAGACGGTTGGAGATGTCCACGGTGGTACGGTGGTTGAAGAAGTTCAGCGAACCGTTCACATAGAGGTCCAATGCCTGGGCTACCCGGTCGGCCTCCGGGATGTGCTGGGACAGCAGGGCGTTCATCAGGTCGCCCAGAATCGGCATATTCTCCGGCCGGGGGGCGGCAAAGTAGGGCTGGTAGATCATCTGCACCGCCCGGTCGATGACGGTTTTCTCGATGGCCTCCAGGCCGGTCTTGCTGCCCATAATGAGCTCGCAGAAGGACAGCACAAAGTCGGATTTCAGCGCCAGCGGGTTTTCTTCCTCGGAATAATTGAGGTTGATGTCCAGGGGGTTCACATAGTCGGTGCTGGACGGGGACAGCCGGATCACCTGACCGCCCAATCGCTTCACCAGGGGCGAATACTCGTCCTCCGGGTCGCAGATGATGACATTATCCTGGGTCATCAGCATGATGAAGGTGATCTCCCGCTTGCAGCTCATGGATTTGCCGCTGCCGGGGGTGCCGAACACAAGGCCGTTGGGACAGCGGGATTGCTTGCGGTCCAGCAGAATCATGTTGTTGGAGAGGGCGTTGAGCCCGTAGTACATGGCGTCGCCTCCCATGAATACCTCCTGGGTGACAAAGGGGACGAACACCGCCAGGGCCGAAGTGGTGAGGCTCCGTTCGATCTTGATGCGGTTGAGGCCCAGGGGCAAAGAGGACATCAGCCCATCTTCCTGCTGGAAGTCCAGCCGGGACAGAAGGCAGTTGTAGGTCTGGGCAACGCTGGCCGCCTGGGATACGGCGATCTCCAGCTTTTGCCGGGTCTCCGCCGTGTGCAGCACCAGAAAGGTCATGTTGAACATTCTCTCATTGCGGGATTGCAGGTCGGTGAGAAGGTCTTTCGCCGCGCCGCCATAAGTAGACAAGTCGCTGGGGAGTATGTCCATATCGTAGCCGCTGCGCACCGCCCGCTTCTGCTCCTGTATCTTCATAGCGTCCAGGTCGGTGATCTTCCGCTTGACCATTTTGATGGCCTCGTTCTGGTTGATGCCCCGGATGTGCATGGTCACCATGATATTTCCGTCCGCCTCCATGAAGTCGGTGAGGATACGGTCGTGCATCTCGGGCGCCAGGATTTGCAGGAAGGACACCGCCCCGTACCGCCTGCCGATGCGGAAGGTGCGGGTCTCCCCGAAGTGGAAGGAGGACGGAGAAATGAAGTCCTTCACCGAAAGGCCGCTGGCCGGGAGCCAGTCCCATTCAAAGGCGAACTGGCCGCCCTCCGGGTGGAGGATGTTGTAAAGCAGCTCCAGCCGCTCCTTTCCATCCAGCACATGAGCGGCCGCACCCATGACCTTGAAGCGGTTGAGGGTGTCGGTCTCAATGCGGGCAAACCGCGCCCGGGCCGCAGGGAGGTTCTCCGCCTCGATGGTCAGGGTCACATACTTGGTTTTCACATAGCCGTTGTTGCCCCGCTTGTACTGCATCCGCAGGATGTCCACCGCCTCGTCCCGGATGGGGTCCAGGTCGTTGCCCTGTCTGCGGATACCGAACATTTCATTGGCAGCGCTGCCTCCGCTGCGGCTGTCCAAAGTGACCTGGACGCCAATAGTGGGATCGTAGCCGTTATAAAAGTCGCAAAGGCTTTCAAAGATGCTCCGCTGATCCTCCGGCCCAGCCAGGCGGTAATTCACATCCTCAAAGGCGATGGTCTTGGAGAAGGTGCCGCCCTCCAGCCTGCACAGGCCATCCGGGAACATATTCTGAAACGGGATGCTGTCCTGCACCGTATGGGTTTTCCCGTCGCCCTTCGCCTGCCGGATCACCGCCTCGATCTGCTTGCGCTCGGCACGGGTGAGCTTACGCTTTGCCGGTTTTTCTGCCTTTTCTCGCAATCCGCTTCACCTCCTGTTCCAGTTGGGATTGCCGCACCAGGGCGGAATAGAGATTGTTGGTCTGGTAGATGCGTACCTTCGGCCGGATGAATTTGTTCTGGATCAGATGACCCAGGAACACTTCCAGCGGCTGCCCGTTCTTCTCGTACATGGCGAACAGGAAAAAGGGCAGCATCACCAGGATCATGCACAGCGCCGCCGTGGTGGTCCCCAGGCTCGCTTTTGCCAAAAAGAAAAGCGGCACGCCTACCAGCGCCGCCGCTCCGAAACAGATCACTTGTCGTTTGGTCAGCCCGAACAGGACCTTGCTCTGTATCCGGCTCAGGTCCTTCGGGATCGTTACATAAGCCAATGTTTTACACCTCCTTTTTCATCGGCGCATAGTCCTTAAAATCTGATACGGAATGAAAAATCCGTTTGTTATTTACCCATCTTTGCAGATGGCGGGTAATGCGTGGAGCCGTGGGGCGCTCATAGATCATCACATAGGGATCATATCCCAATGCCCGCAAGGTGTTTACCCGGTACAAATCCTGTTCATGGGTGCTGCCGTAATTGGTCAGGACATAGACACGGCGGTTTCGGTCGCTCTTTATGGAAGTAAGTTCACGAAAGCGACGGAAATACTCCGTCAGGTCCTCGTCCGGGTTATCCCATGCGAAATGCACCGCTTTTGTCCGCACTTTGTTCAGCAGAGATACATTATCACGGCTGATAAGGCGAATATCGAGCCCCTGGGTAAAGTCCACCAGCGCCCGGCTCTCAATTAGCTGCTCAATGAGCCTTTCATGGTCGGGACAGGCAAGCAGGTTCGGGTCCATCAGTTTGATTTCTTCCTCACCATTCCAAAACTCGGAAAGATCAGCCACCCGGACGCTCCTGCGCCCTTCTTTTTTGCTGACAATACAAAATCCGCAGTTCCTTGGACAGCCACGGCTTAAAAAGCCGTAGGCTGTACCTAAAAACCGCGGATATAGAAAATAGTCCGGCCGAATATGCTCAATCTCATGCGGGAGGTTTTCGCCGAGGCCGTAACCTGTACCGCCCTGGATGACCTTATCCGCATTGTTCACCTGTATGGTGTCTTTGGAATAGGTGTCTGTAAATACCCGGCTTTTATAAACAAGGTCATATTGCTTTACAGGGTCCCACCATTCTACCCGGTCCCCGCGTCTGGTGTGATACTCCGAGAGCTTCATCAGGCACAGGTTGGGAAAATTATGTGAGTCCACATCAATAAGGCCTACTCTCAAATATCTGCCTCCTTTAGTGGGCGCCGAACAGGGATTTTGCAAGGCTGCCGGTCTTAAACAGGGTGTAGCACAGCAGGACCGTATAGCCCATGCAACCCCAGATGGCAGCGGATATGTTGTCGCCGGATGTGGAGATGCCCTCCACCAGCACCGCGTAGATGCCTACGCAGATCATAATGAGGAAGGCCTGGAAGCCCAGGGCCAGCAGGGAGCGAAGGTAGTTCTGCCCCGTGGAGCCCCACTCCCGGTTGACCATTGTGGCAAAGGGGATGGGTCCTATTGAGGTGACCAAATACACCTCAATCATTCTGCCGTAGATCACCAGGAAGATGCAGATGGAAAGTATCTGCGTACACAGTCCCACGAACACGCTTTGGAACCACAGCCCCAGCAGGGCACCCACACTCCAGTCGGCAAGCTGGGTCTCCAGATCGCCCACCACGCCGGAGATGTCGATGCCTGCGTCCGAGATAATGACCCCCGCCGACTGGCTGACCACATTCTGCGCCACATCGAACACCGCCATGACGATGTTCCAGGTGTTCGTGACGATCAGCACCGCGCAGAAGGTTTTGAAAATCCACTTGAAGAAAATCCAGGTGTCAAAGTCGTGGAGGTTGTTCTTCTCTACGATCAGTTGGATCAGTTCGTAGCACATGACGAAGGTGAGGATAATACCCGCAATGGGGACGATTACCGTCTCCGAGAGGTTTCGGATCATGTTGAAGATGCTGCTGTTCCAGGCGGCGGGCGTCATGCCGACCTCCCCGGCGATCTCGCCCACCTTTGTGTTCAGGGTATCAAACATCCCGGTCAGGTTTGAAATGATACCGTCAATGAGCAGTTCCTTGAACCACTCCTGGATCATATCCAATATCAAGGGAGATCACCTCCTATTGCGGGGGCTCCCGCTATGAAGCGAAAGCCCCCGCCGGGTTTGAAAGAGCATCAGGCAGACAGCAAACCGGACAGCAGGGGGATCAGGGTGAGGCCAATGAGGGCAACGCCACCGCCCGCCATGAGCTGCTTGATGCCCTGGCTTTTGGCCGCTGCGTTATCCGAGCCGTAGCCCTCCAGCAGATTGACCACGCCCCACACGGCAAGGCCAGCGCCCAGCGCCACGACGAGAGTTTGCAGGGTAGTAACGGCAGAAGCAAAAAACTGCATAAGTCCTCCATTTCTCCGGGGGGCAAAGCCCCGGCCATGAAAAAAGCCGCCATTCCTGGCGGCAGCTACTCCTCTGGACACCGTGACCAGAGGTTATACAAAGGCATCCGGGTCGTCGAGGTCGTCATAGTTGAGGATGTCCTCGTCCTCGCCTGTGAGCGCCTCGTCCGGCACGTCCACCTTGTAAACGGTATAGGTTTCGTTGGGGTTGAGCTTGTCCATCCGCCGTGTCACAAGGCTGTTGAGATCAAAAGCGTTCTTCACCTTGTCGGCCTCGGCGGTGTATTTGTAGTTGGGATGCTGCTTCAAATCGTACTTCTTGGAGTAGAACGGCGGCAGTCCCCGGAGCTGCAAAATGCACCGATCTCCGGGCATGGTAGCAAGCTCACTTGGGGTCATCAGCTCCCGCCCCAACCGCTGCGTGTTCTGACTGTAGCTTTCTGACTGGCCCCGTGAGCGTCCCTCGGTCTGCATGGAGATGGTGGCCTTACCCAGCCAGTTCTCGGATATTTCCTTGATGGTGGAGCTTTCGCGTCCGCCGAGGAACAGCACACTATCCATGTTGCCGAGGATGGTTTCCGCGTTCTTGTCATAGATGGCCTTGCACTGTGCCAACTGCTGATACAGCAGGCACAGGCTGATCTCACGGGAGCGGATGACGGCCACCAGCTTTTCAAGCTGGGGCACCTGTCCCGTATTGGCCGCCTCGTCCCACAGTACCCGCACATGATGGGGCAAGCGGCCCCCGTGAACATTGTCCGCCCGTTCACATAAGAGGTTGAACATCTGCGAAAAGGCCAGCGCCACAAGGAAATTGTAGGTGCTGTCCGTGTCGCTGATGCAGAAAAAAGTAGCCGTCCGGCGATCTCCCATGCGGTCAAGCTCCAACTCGTCATAGGACATGATCTCCCGAAGCTGGGGGATGTCAAAGGGGGCCAGACGTGCGCCGCAGGAAATGAGGATGCTTTTGGCCGTCTTGCCGCTGCTTAACTTGAATTTGCGGTATTGCTTCACGGCGAAGCAATCCGGTTTGCGTTTGGCAAGGCCGTCAAACATATAATCCACGGCGTTTTTATAGTTTTCGTCATCCTCCTTGACCTCCATGCCGGAGATCATGTCCACCAGCGTATTCATATTCCGATCCTCGGCAGGCCCCTCAAAAATGATATAGGCAATCAGGGCGCAGTACAAAAGCGTTTCCGCTTTCGTCCAGAACGGATCGCCCTCTTTACCCTCGCCCTTGGTGTTGGTGATCAGGGCGTTCACGAATTTCAGGATGTCGGCCTCGTTGCGAATATATGATAAAGGGTTGTAGTGCATGGACTTGGAAAAATCTATGCTGTTGAACACCTTGATCTGATAGCCCAGGCGCTGGAGAAAGGCCCCGACCTGCCCCAGCACACCGCCCTTGGGGTCTACCACCACATAGGAAGAATGGGCCTGCAAAAGCTGCGGCGTGAGCCAAAAGCGGGTCTTGCCAGAGCCGGACGAGCCGATCCCGCAGAAATTGAGATTGCGGGCGTTTGCGGGATTTTTGGGGCGGGTATTCATGGTGAGCCGTTCTGTGGCGGTCAGCAGCATATTGTTTTCAAACTTGGGATTGACAAAAGGCTTGATGTCCTTTTCCGTTCCCCAGCGGGCCGTGCCGTACTCGGCATCGCGGCGAAATTTCTTTGCTTTTTTCGCCTTGCAGTAGATCAGCAGCCGGAACGCCAGCGCACCCACAACGCCCACCAGCCAGTCAAAGGGGACAAGACCGGGGGCGAAGCTGGCAAAGGCCGCGCCGATGGTCTGGCCCAGCCCCAGCAGCTTTTCCCCGAAGCCCGTACCAGCGGCCAGACGGTACGCCGTGCCGATTTTCAGGCAAAACCAGCCGATGAACAGGTACGGGATGTTCGGAAGAACATACTTCCTGATTTTATCTGTCGCCATGCGCCGCCTCCTTTGTCAATTCCCGCTGGGGCTGCTTTTTCACCTGTTCCTCGGCCTGCCGGAGCTGCTCCCGAATCGGCGTCTGCCGGGATTTGGCCCGTTTTAGTTCCAACCGGGAATACTCGGCAAAGCAGCCTGTGATGGCGTCGGCCTGCCGTGCCTTGAACAGAAGCAGATATTTTTGATCCCCCACACGGCGGATGGCGTAGTCCACACCCCATTTCCGGGCAACCTTGTCAAACAGCTTGGGCGTATCCACCTCAATAGCGTTGGTGTCCCCGCCGTGGCCCATGAGTTTCCGCACACTCTGCTTGCCGTGGGGTGTCTGCGCCTTGCGGTGCTCCTTGGCAATTTTCCGGCCCACGGCGGCCACCACATAGGCCAGCGCACGGGCGGTCAGCTTGGACGCCTTGACGCTGACGGCGATGGTCTGCCGGGACACTTCATCTCCGACGATAGCTTACACCTCCTTTACCCTCTGGCCACCGTGACCAGAAGCGGCCTATCTTTCCTCGCGGCTGGCGGGGAGCCGCAGCTTTTCCTCGTTCAGCGCCGAACGGTCTATGACCTCCTGATACGCCGCCATCTGCTCCCGGATATTCAGCTTGGGATAGGCGAAGATACGGTGCTCCGGGGGAATATCCTCCATCCCGTGATACCGCTCCACAAAGCTGCCGCCGTTATTGAACACATAGCCGCCGGGGGCAAAATGGCCGCCGTCGTTGATCCGTGCGTCCCGCCCGTAGGCTTCAAAGTCGAAGTAGGGCAGCACATTATCCGGCACATCCAGCATTTCCATTTCCTCGATATAGACCCGGCCCAGTGCCTCCTCGCTGTCAATACCGGGGTAGAAGTCATAGCAATCCAGATTTTGCGCGAGGTTGATCAGGTCATGGACGCTGCCCGTGTATTCGCCGCTGTCAATGACGGCCTCAAACTTTTCAATGTCGCTCTGGTCGAGGTCAGACAGCACATGGGCCAGATGGTTCAGCTCGTCAATGCTTTCATATTCGCCCAAATGGTCATACAGGCCCAGCACGTCACCGTCGAATGAGGTAATAAAGATTTCCTCATACCGTACCCCATCCACGCCGATGCGCTTCAAGAGGGCCTGCACCTCCTCCGTGGTGGCCGGGAATTTCAGCGTTTCGCCTACAAGCCGCCCCTCGTTGTATTTGCCGAGGTTGGTTATGTAGGCTTCAAACAGGGATGACATATCAGCGGCGGCCCTGACGCTTTACGGTCAGGATGCCGTCCAGCGTGGTTGCCGTGATCCCCAGCCGCTGGGCCACAGCCACATCGTTTTTCATGCTTTCCGTGGAGATACTGCCGCACACCACCAGCACATGGGAGCGGCGGAGCAGGTCACGGCCCATGTCGATGCCGCTCTTGTGCTCCTCGGGAACGGCGTCGTTCAGGAAAAGGGGCTGATAGAGCGTGGGGCAGATGGGCGAAAAGCCCGCCTCATAGACAGCGCGGCAATACTTGGCGGCCTGCTCTGTCGCCTCACAGGGATCGCCACTCCACGCGGCGGTGATATACGCAAGGGGTCGTTTCATTGTGAAAACCTCCGTTTTTATATAATGTGGTGGGTCAACCTTTTCCCCCCGCCCTTTTCCAATCTTGGAAAAGGGGGCGGCTCTGGAGGATATACCCCCGCCGCTTGCCGGAGAAAAAGCACAGCCGGGGCAGGCGGTCAAGGGCAAAGCCGCCGCACACGGCGGGGCGAAGCCCCCTTGACAGCCCACTCCCGCCTGTGCTCGATTACGGGCGGCGACGGGGGATATAAC
>ENA-OZLE01000287-OZLE01000287.1-human-gut-metagenome-genome-assembly--contig:-NODE-287-length-15140-cov-6.346636_pt1 | contig 15140 bp, 17 predicted proteins | sample MGYA00243858_ERZ653781 | MGnify/ENA primary metagenome ERZ653781 (study PRJEB26926, sample SAMN06164548) | human gut metagenome | biome: ENVO:00009003; feature: ENVO:2100002; material: ENVO:00002003... | reverse complement strand
CGAGATTCCTCTACGTCTCGTGGGCTCGGAGATGTGTATAAGAGACAGAATAAAGGGTGTGTAAAAATTATCGTGTAAAATGGCAGAAAAAATGTTAACTCTGCCTATAATTCTACGGGAGGAAATTATGAAATTTATTCCAAAGCTGACTGGCGTGGTTTTGTCAGCGGCAATAATGGCTCAGTCTGTTCCATTCGTGTATGCGTCAGAGAAAAGCATTGCGTCAAGTGAGCTTTTAAATGATATCCAGATATCAAAGCCTGAATATGCTACAGGCAATATGGAGGCTGATGGTCTTTTAGAGCCTGTCACTGAGGACGACCCTGAGTATCATAAATATCTTGAAAACAACGATCCGTACGGCATTATGACAATGTCTGCTCTGTGGGGGGCTGACAGCCTTACTCATCAAAACAGATTCAGCGGTATTTCAAAGGTCTATGGCATTGACGTTTCCTATTATCAGGGCAACATAGATTGGAAAAAGGTCAAAAACAGCGGTGTGGAATTTGTTATCATAAGAGTAGGCTACCGTGGCTATGGCAGTGCAGGAACGCTTGTGGAAGACCCTAAGTTTAAGACCTATCTTGACGGAGCTACCAAGGCAGGGCTTAAAGTTGGCGTATACTTCTACACGCAGGCGATAACCACAGCCGAGGCTAAGGCAGAGGCTAAGTTCGTTCTTGACAGGATAAAGGGATATTCTCTGCAAATGCCTGTTTATTACGATATCGAGTCTGTTGACTATGACACTGGCAGACTTGACAGCGCAGGGCTTTCCAAGGCTCAAAAGACCGCTCTTTGCACAGCTTTTTGCGACACTATCATAAAGTCGGGCTACAGCGCAGGTGTTTATGCAAACTACACATGGCTAAACTACTACATTGACGGAGCAGGGCTTGGCAAGAAATATCCTATATGGCTGGCTCACTACACAAGCAACACCAATTATGACCAACGCATGGATATGTGGCAATATTCAGGAAGCGGTACTGTTTCAGGCATTTCAGCCTACACTGACGTGAACGTATGGTATTCGGGCAAGCTTCCACTTTACGTGTCCGACCTTATCTCAGTGGCAAACACCTCCACCTCCAACACATTTGCCTGGAACGGCGCTCCTGACGCAACAGGATATGAGGTATATCAGGGAACAAGCCCTAGCGACCCTAACAAGAAAAAAATAGGGGATACAAAGAATACATATTTTACAAACTCCAACAAGTCCACAGGCACTATGTACAAATACATGGTGAGAGCCTACAGTGACGCTTCAGGCAAGCGTGTTTACGGGGATTACTCTGATGTTTTCACCACCTGCACGCTTCCTGCGAACATCTCAAAGATATCCGCTTCTGCAAGGGGAACTTCTGTCACCATTAGCTGGAACAAAGTTTCAAAGGCGACCGACTACATCGTGGAGCATTATGTGAACGGTGCATGGAAGCAGGTCGGCACAACTTCAAGCCTTTCATACAAGGTGAATGGTATCACACAGAACGGCGTTAATAAGTTCAGGGTAAAGGCGAGAAGAAATTACAGTGGCGTATACTACAATGGTGGCTACACATATGTAAACGCTGAGGTCACTGACATACCAAGTGCAGTAACAGGCATAAGAAGCACTTCAAACACTTCTACATCAAACACCATAACATGGAACGCTTCCAAAAAAGCGGAAGGCTATGAGGTCTATCAGTGGATAGGTACTACTGACAGCTACAAGCTCATAGGCACGACCACGTCCACAAAGTTCACAAACTCAAAGAAAAGCTCAGGCACGATGTACGGATACAAGGTAAGGGCATTCAACAATGTTGACGGACAGCGTATCGAGGGTGCATATTCCTCTGAGCTTACCACCTGCACTCTTCCTGCAAACGTATCATTCTCCCTTTGCTCCACTGACGTTGATTCCATAACACTCAACTGGAACAAGGTATCAAAGGCTACAGGCTATCAGGTAGAGATGTACACAAACGGAACATGGAAAACTCTCTCCACCCTTTCGGGAACGAGCTACACTGCAAGCGATCTTTCACAGAAAACAGCGTATCGCTTCAGAGTGAGAGCCATAAGAAATTATAACTACATAAACTACTACGGTGACTACACTGAAAAGGACATCACCATTCGTCCTGCAAACACACCAAAGGGGCTTTCCTCATCAGTGAACACATCAAGTTCCAACACTATCACATGGGAAAGCGTGAATGGAGTATCTGGCTACAGCGTTTATCAGTGGATAGGCACTACCGACAGCTACAGAGAGCTTGGGGACACTGCTTATTCATACTACACCAACTCAGGCAAGTCATCAGGCACTATGTACACGTACAGAGTAAAGGCATATTATGTAAGCGACAATGTTATGCAATACAGCAAGCCTGCACAACTTGTCACCTGCACACTTCCTGCAAACGTCACTGTCAAAACGGCAAAGCGTTCGGGAAGCAATATCTCACTTGCATGGAACAAGGTATCAAAAGCCACAGGATATGAGATATATGTGAAGTCAGGAAGCAGTTGGAAGAAGCTCACCACAACATCAGGCAAAAGCTACACTGCAAAAAATCTGTCAGGCACTAAAACATTCAGAATAAGGGCATACAGAAAATACAATGGTGTGAACTATTATGGTGCTTATACTGAAAAGACGGTAAAATAAAACAAAGGCTATGTGTGAAAAAAACACATAGCCTTTTGTTATTTATGGATATAATGCAACTGTAGGGGCTGGCGCCCTCGACAGCCCGTCCCCTCGACGTTTCGTCTGCAATCTCATTTGTATTATCCGCACAATGTTGCTCTACACAAATTCTGGATAATCCAAACCATATCGCCCCGAGTGGGACGTCGTATTTCTGCAAAGCAGAAATTGCGCCGCTCCCCTACATAGTTTATGCGTTAAATTATAGCACCTTGCTTCCGTTTGCTGTAAGCTTGAACTTTGCTCCCAGAACACCTGCCGCACCTCTGCACATGAGCATACGCTGTAAGAAAATATCAAAATAGTCATACATGGTGCAGATACTTTCGTCTATCTGCAAATTAAGGGATATGACCTTTTTATCAGCATTTATCTTTAGGCTCGCTTCTGTTACCGCATAGTTCACCCTGTCATGGATATCAAAAGAGGACTTATCCTTATTTGACACACGATTTCTTCGCACGTCTGTTTTATCACCTATTATCACTGCGGCTGACACCGGGTCTGTTGCGCCCCCTGTTGATTCGTCATGGCTTCCAATGCAGGAAACTATCGTCACCCTATCTTCCAATGGCATATCAGTGTCTTTGAGAATATCGTTTGCAAGTATTGCACCATACTCTGCATGGTGTGTACGATTGACAGCGTTGCCGATATCGTGCATATACCCTGCTATCTTTGCAAGCTCTATGGTATTCTCATCATAGCCGAACTCTTTAAGTATTGCGGCGGCTCTGTCTGCCACAAGAGTGGTATGCACCTCTGAATGATCTGTAAAACCCAGAGATGTAAGATTTATCCCTGCCCTTTTTATAAATGCTTTTATTTCCTTGTTTTTTCTTATCTCTTTGTATGTCATTGATTTCTCCTGTTGGTTTATGATTATATTTATCTACGCAAGGCTTTTTACGTCCACATAATGTATTGTAGGGGCGAACAGTGTTCGCCCGCATTTGCTCGCCTGCATGAATTTGCGATTATACAAACCATGTCGCTCTCCGAACGGGACGTCGTATTTCTGCAAAGCAGAAATTGCGCCGCTCCCCTACAGTCACTCGCCGTGACGGGCATTTTACGCCATACATTGCAGCATGAGATACACTTGCACCGATCTTTAAAATGTGTAATTATAACCTGCAATTATCATATCACTATCCAAGCTTATATACAATACATTCCGCATTTATTTTACAATATTTTGACACTATACAGGCACAAAATAGCCGTCGATGTGCTCTTTGTCAAGCCCCTCGCCAATGACGATAAACACCGCCTGACCTCGCTCTATAGGCTTAACAGTGATGTTCTTGTGGGTGGCGTTAAGCTCAAGCCACTTGCCCTCAGCGTTTTGCATAAAGCCTTTTACACGAAATATCCTTCCGCACTTGCTGTCGCTCATAAGCCTGCTCACAGCATCTTCCATAGCATTATCGGGAAGCTTCATATTCATAAAATACAAAGAGGTATAAGCTTTATCTTGGTCGAACCACAGCTTTTCGTGGGAATCAGGCTCATAACCGCCGTTGGCTATCCTTTCCATATCATCGTCTGTCAGCTCCGACCAATCTTTCATTATTATCTCAGGCTTAGTCATTCTGTGGCAATGGAACTTTTTCTGCACGGCTTCAAGGTGTTTTAGAGTATCCTCAAGCTCCTGTTTTGTGGCTTCCTGACATCTGCTCATGAGAACTATGCCTGCTTCCGAAAGCTGAGAAGCAAGAAGATAATCAGAAGCTTCCGACAAGTTGGTATCAAGGCAGGCATCTGCAATAGTTATAACGCTTCCTATCTCATACCAATTATCAAGAGGTTCTTCTCTAAGCACGTCAAAGAACTCGTCAGCTTCATAGATACCTGACGGCTCAACAATGACCCTGTCAAGGCCACGCATACCCATAGCGATAAGCTTAGTCTTAAAACGCCGTCTGTGGCAATCCTTATCAGCCGCCGAGACCATTTCAAGGTCGCAATTCTCGTCCAAAAGCTCCTGCAAAATAAGCATATCCACATTCACTGCACCGAAATCATTCTCCAACACGCCAATTTTACAGCCCTTATCCAAAAGATAACGGGCATATTTTTTTATAAAAGTAGTCTTCCCTGCTCCGAGAAACCCCGTCACAAGGTCTACCTTGGTTTTCTTTTTCTCTGTGTTCATAGTTAATGCCTCCTAATGGTCATATTATACCACATTGACAGTGCTTTGGCAATGACAGAAATAAAAAAAACGCCTTACACTAAGTAAAGCGTATTTTGTACAGGGACTCGCCCTACATTACAAAGTTGGCAGCAAAGCTTATTGAGCGGTGCAAAGCTTGGCAACAAAAAACGCACCCTGCAAGCCCGCAAAGTGCGTAAATACGCTGGTGCGCCAGAAGGGACTCGAACCCCCGACCTACTGGTTCGTAGCCAGTCACTCTATCCAAAAATAAAACCACAAATTTTCTTTCAGTCAAATAAAATATCATGAAAATTGCTGCTAAGACTTTGGCAGCTTTTTTGATGATATTTACACATATCATCAAGCATAGACAGGGTAGCTCCCTGAGCGGCAGGACGTTCTCCCCTGCCGCTTTTTCTGTGCTTAATACGGAGAACTTAAACATTTTCAGAAAGGGTGTTTTTAATGGAGAACACAAAAACAAAGATCATATCCGTTGCAAATCAGAAAGGCGGAGTTGCCAAAACAACATCGGCATTCAATATTGCCGCTATTCTTGCACAGCGAGAGAAAAGAGTCCTTATGATAGACCTTGACCCTCAGAGCAGTTTGTCGGTATCGTGCATGAAGTACGAATATGACCCTGACGATATCACTATCACTGAGCTTATGTCATCTATCATAAATAAGAAAACCATTGATTTCAAGCAGGCTGTACACCACAACGAGCCGAACAACATTGACTATATTCCTGCGACTATAACACTTTCAGGAATTGAAGTTGACCTGTGTAGAACACGCTGCTGCGAAATGGTGCTGAAGCGTGTCATTAGTAATTACATCGGCTGCTATGACTACATCATCATAGATTGCCCTCCGTCACTGAGCAACTTGCTTTACAATGCGCTTTCCGCCGCAGATATGGTCTTGATACCTGTTCTTGCTCAGGAAATGGCATTGAGCGGAATACCGCTTCTTCTTGACAGCATTGACGATATCCATGAGTATGCTAACCCTGACCTTGAAATACTCGGAGTATTCGCAACATGGACAGAGAAAAACAACACAATGTCAGCTGAAGTAATTGAGTCAATAAAAGCCGCATTCAATGATAAATACCTTGGCAGCATAAGCAAGTCAAAAGCAGCTCAGGACAGCAGCCGTGAGGGCATCGCCCTTTGCAACTATAAAATCAGCAGCACAAATAAATACAAGAATATGCTCGCAGACGAGTATCGTGTAATAGCTGACAAAATAGAGTGTGTCACGGTGACACACTAAGGAGGTTTCAATATGATAGATATAAAACGCTCCGCTAATCGTCCAAGAGCTAACTTCTCGAATAACTTTGAGGAGCTTCTCATGGATAAGCAAAAGGTGGTTTCACTGCCTATGTCAAAAATTGAGCCTTTCAGCTTTAATGGTGATCCACAGCCCTTTGCAATAGATGAAAATGAGATATCTGCACTTGCTGACTCTATTTCAAAGTGTGGACTTATCACACCGATAATAGTTCGCAGCATTAGCAGCAACAGCTATCAGATACTCAGCGGTCATAAAAGATACGCCGCCTGCAAAAAGCTTATGTACCTTGACATTGACGCCGTTGTTATCGAAGTCACTGATGATAACGTGGCTTTCGATATAGTCTGCCAGGCAAACATTCAGCGAAAAGAGCCACGTCCAAGCGAGCTTTCAAAAATGTTCAATACATACTTAAGTCTGAGGAAAAATGTTTCAGCAGACCTGACAGTAAATGAGATAAGCAATATGTTCGGTATATCCAGAAAAACCATTTACCGCTATGCAAATATCTCAAATCTTGATAATGGGTTAGCAGAGCTTATAGACAGCAAATCTATTCAGATAAAGTTCATTGAGCCGCTTGCAAAGCTCAGTTCTGAGCAACAGAAAGCCATAGCAGACTATTACAATTATGACGAACGGCTCAGTTCAAAAGAGCTGACATTGGTTATAGAGCAAATGACAGACAACGGAAGCAGTGATATCTATGATATCATAAAAGCTATAAGAAATCTGTCTGAAAAGAAAAAAGAGCCATACAAGAACAGCTTATACAATGAGATGTATATCAAAAAGCCGTTATGTATGCAGAACATGACCGAGAGTGAGCTTGACAAGATAATGTATGAGCTGCTTGATAAATATCTTGAAAACAATTTCAAGAGTACAAAAAAAGTTACCACAAACGAAAAATAATATGATATAATCATAGCACAGGAGGAAAAGTAATGAACATGACGTTCAAAATAGACATAGACCGCAGAAAAGTTGAAGCTATCCGCTGCTATATGCCAGACGGAAACATCGAAGAGTTGCTCAATGAGGAGATAACCAAAGCCGCAGAAAATGTTGTGAACAGGCTTTACAGCAAGACCGTGCCGAAAAAGGTTCAGGAATATCTCAGAAAATCAGCGGAGATTAAAACTGATAGCAAGAAAAAGACGGAGCAAGTCAATGAGTAGCGGTGTCATAAAAACATTTGGCAGCAATCATCAAACCGCTTTATATATGGCTAAAGACAAACGGCTGTATGAGATAGTATCAATAGACAATGATTGTGCTGTGATGGCGGCATTTAATGATACGTTTGCGGTGGCTGCGAAGCCGTTTCTTGATGAAGTAAACAATGTAATAGACTATTCGAGCATTGAATACTTTGACCGCATATCACAGGCAAAAAGCTACAGTGATAGACTTCACAAGTGCTTTGACAGCTGCTCCAAAGCAGAAGAAAACATCAAAGAACAATGTGTCACGGTGACACACTCAGATAACATCACTCAAAAACATAAAAGTTTGTAATTGAAAGAGGAGGACCATTATGAACGAAAACAGGAATTTTAACGAAGATTTTGAAATCGAGCAGGCAGGACCAGAAGATGTTGGCTGCGATCTTTTTGAGTATGAGCTTACTCCAGAGGGTACATACGTCCCGAAGATAGCATACACAAGTGACCCCGAAGAAGAAAAGCTGCTTAAGAAGCCTATCCGCAGATGGGGACGTGCATGGATGAAATGGATGGAAGCAGAATACCCAGCAGACGTTGACATTCTCGTGTGCGAATGCCGTTGGCAGATCATTCCGAGAGAAATAGATATCGAAGCCGAGGAGAGGTTTAACGAGCTTGACGAGATCTACAGAAAAGATCACCCACGTCCTACAGAGTTCAATGCTATACGCAAATGGGAAAAGGAAAGGCTCATGACGCTCGAACATCAGGTAATGGAGGAGATCGTATACAAGCGCAGAGAATAAAAAATTTCTCCAGTGTGTCACCGTGACACAAAAGTATATAAAAAAGATATACACTTTATTGACATTGGCTCAAAAATCTGATAAAATAAAGGTGAAAAGAGAATGATAATAACTGATGAAAAGCTAAAAGGGTCCATTGAGGATAAAATGGCTATCGCTGACAGCTTTAACCTTATGGACGATGACTTCTTTGCCGTGGTAATGCGTGACAAAGCTGCATGTTCATATACACTAAGCAGACTTCTTGACAAAAAGCTCAATGTCATTAAAGTTGATACGCAATATGCCATAAGAAATTACAACGGACATTCGGTAGTGCTTGACGCACTTGCCGAGGACGAGGAGCATAAGCTATATAACATAGAAGTTCAGGTCAAAAACAAAGATTATCACCCAAAAAGGGTAAGATACTATCAGGCAAGTCTTGATACTCTGTTTCTTGAGAAAAATCAGAATTACAAAGAGCTGCCTGAGTTGTATCTAATATTTATTTCGGCTACTGACTGGCTGAAAGGCGGCAAGTGTAAATACACGGTTCGCCGAATGGTCGATGAAACGCAGCAGGAAATTGACAACGGCGTACACGAATATTACTTTAATGCAGCAGTTGATGACGGCAGCTCTCTTGCCAAGTTGCTGCAATATCTAAAGAACAGCAGTGCTGACAACAGCTCGTTCGGAGAGCTGTCAAAGGCAGTATACAACCACAAAAGAACAGCGAAAGGAGCGGATAGTATGTGTGAGGCTGTTGAAAACTATGGATATAGGAAAGAGGCTGAGGGCAGAGTTGAAGGCAGAGCCTACGAAATAATCGCTCTTATGTTGGAAACTGGAGCAGACGATGAAGCGATAATTGCAAGGTTGATGTCACGGCTTGAGATTTCCAAAGAAAGAGCTATAGAATACTATAACGCTTACAAGAAGCAAGAGGGTAAAGCTGAAAAGTAATTTTGTCCGTGGACAAAGCAGAACAGAATATGATTATAAGGACACTTGAATTTCAGGTGTCCTTTTTTGTTGACAAGATAAAGCGAAAATGATAGAATAAAGGTGAACAACATTGGATCTTTACACAGAACTCTTACACGAATGCAACGCTTGCATATGTTCAGGTATTCTGTCTGAACAAAAAAAGTTTTGTCGAAGACTCATGATCGTTGATATGCAATGTCTTACCAAGTCACAGTACGAATATCTTCTCATGAAAGTTGAAAATTGTATATCCGATTACTATAATAATTTATCAAATGCAAATTTTTATTCGGCACTTAACAATAACGAACGCATTGATAGAACGGTAATAGATCGTACAATGTTGTATCTCAAAAATATAAACAATGACAGAAATAAGGGTATGCTGCTCAAAGCTATGCTCAAAACTCTCAATCATAATAAAACAAAATTTGATACGATTGAGTATAACAGGCTGCTTGCAGAAATAATTACTTCTGCATTTAGAATATAGGTGTACACATGATCATAAAGAATTATAAAATCATACCAAATTTTGAATACAACTCTCTTGTTAAAAGCAGAGAGCAGCTTGCAAAGCTACAACATACCATGTCAAAACTATCAGACAGAGCAGATTTCCTCAATACAATAATGGATCATATAGGTGATCATCAAGAAACACTACTTGACATGTACGATGTTAATGGCTCACTATTTGGACTATTTGTATCACCTATATTAAATCGCAATAGACCAATATATGTTACAACACGATGTGCAGCTTATTGCAATCCAATATCTATGTCATCAAGTGATATTGTGGATGATGTAATGGAAATTGTTTCTGTTGATACAAAAGAACTGCACAGAGAAGGTCATGGCAGCAGAAATATTCAAGCAATGATAGCCATTGCAAGAATAATGAAGTTAAAAAAAATATGGGGGAGTATCTGGGTAGATACACCGATCGGTTTTGATAATCTTTGCTGTTTTTATCAAAAAAACGGGTTTGAAATAAAAGGCAAAAGATTTTACATGAATTTAGAGTAATAAACACAAACATAAGGACACTTGAAGTTTCAGGTGTCCTTTTTTTACAAAAAGGAGTGATTGGACAATGGAAAAAATATTTTATGGTTCACTGGGAATAGCTCTTTGTATAACAGGAATTTGGACTATTATAAGCGCATTTATTCCTGATAAATTCAGAATTTTCAAGAAAGGCAGGAAAGAAAAATGATTTTTTATGATGACGAACACGAGGAAATGTTCAATAAGCTGTGTGGCAAAATGCCCTATTTAGACGGCTATCACTTGTCACTTGCTTATCTCCTCACGATGGACGCTGTTTTGCGTTATCATATTGGCGCACTGTATGACGTTAAAAAAGACGTGATTATTTTCGAGGGCTTGAGCAAGCCGTTTCAGACGCATACGAGCTTGAAAACAACACGCCTTGCATTTAATCTTTGGAACGGCACGGTTTATGACTCAGATCCACCTGAAACTTATATCGACAAAAATGGAGAGAAAGAATATGTACCAAGCAAATACTATGCGCCCGACAGAATTTTCCACTGCACGTATACGCCATACTATATGGAAGCGCTCAAGATGAGGTTCGAAATTTTTATGTAAGTAATGAAATGAAGGTAATGATATGAAAGCTAAAAATTATTGTCCCGAATATGAAAAATACAAAACCATACGTCAGTGGGCGCTCTTAGGACAGCTACCGAAAAAGGACGCTAAAGGCGTTGAGCTTTGGGCAAATAGGAATTGTCAAGCTTCATATGTGTACTACAGCCCTGACGAGGTAGTGCCTGCAACAGAAAAAGAGTTGCAGGATTTTTTTCAGCCTGAGAGGGACAGAAAAAATAAGCTGGCAAGACTTAACCGCAAGTGGCGTAAAGAAGCCGAGGAAAAGAAACGCCAAGAGGAGCAGAAAAAGATTTTTGACGAAGCAGTTGAAGCTGCCTTATTGCCTTATAGAAAGTTGATATGGAGATTAACCGAGAAAACAAAAGAGCTTTATCCGAAAAAAGGGTATCCACAGGCAATTGTTATAGACACCGAAACCACAGGACTTGACCCTTTTCATGATGAGCTATTGCAGGTGTCTATCATTGACGAGGAAGGAAACGTTCTTTTTGACAGCTACTTCAAGCCGATCAGGCACAAAGAATGGTCAAAAGCAGAAAGTGTTAATCATATCTCGCCAAAAATGGTAGCTGACGCACCATATATAAACGAGAAAGCCGCTGAACTATATGCGATATTATCACAGGCACACTGGATAATCGGCTATAACGTTGATTTTGATTTGAATTTTCTTGTGGGAAGCGATATCATAACATCTGAGGAGTGCAACGCCTTTCGTACTGAAGATGTGATGATACAATTCGCTGAAATTTACGGTGAATACAGTGTATATCATGAAGATTATAAGTGGCAGAAACTCACAACAGCGGCAGCGTACTATGATTATGATTGGGCTGAGCATGAGGAAGCACATAACAGCTTGGGTGATTGCTTTGCAACGCTTTTTGTGTATCATAAAATACTTAGCGAAGAATAGCAGATAATTGACACATGATGAATAATATGGTAGAATGGAGTGTGTGCGATGTTACTCAATACATCTCAGTTAAAAGAGCTGTATAACAGATATGACAAGAAAAATAGTTCACTCATATCGATACCATTCTCAGCAATATCTGATGAGCCGTTAAAATTTTATAAATGGTATGCAGCTCTATTTCAAATCGAACTTAACGTCAAGGCGTTTGCTGACGTTGACAGCAAACAGATCATAATATATAAAGGAACGAAAATGAAATACTATGCTACCATTTTAATACCCTACGAAAATCGAGAAGCCTACATTGACGCAGTGTCTGAAATAAACCAAGTCGTATCTTCCAACGGCTGTATCGTTTTATTTGTATGTAATATTCCATATAACCTTGTTTCTTACCTTTCAATTGAAGCGAAACAAAATGAGGGACAGCTCATTGAAAACATTATCAAGAAATATGATTTGAGAAAAGAACCTTCACTGGGGCTTCACGAACTGATCATTGAATTTTGCAACAGAAAATTCAATATGGCGACTATACCACCTAGTTGCAGCAAAGAAGATATAACGCAAATGTTCAGTGACGCTTATTTCTTCTGTTCAAAATCAGATCTCACCAAGAAGGGATACAACTTTAATACTCATATCAGGAGGAAAAAAGTATTTATATCATACTGCCACGCTAACAAGGAATTGGTCTATGAAATAACAGAAGCCCTTGAATACAGCGGCATTGATCTTTGGATAGACAAAAAAGACATAAGCGTAGGTTCTCACCTGCTGGAATCAATCCTTGCAGGTATAGAAGAAAGTGATTTTGCCATTCTCTTTCTTAGTCATGCAACACTGTCATCAAATTACGGACAGTTGGAACTTAAAACAATAATGTCAGCGCTAACAAACAAGAAAAAAGGCTGGTACATAGTTAAAATAGACGATGTAGATGTAAATAACATCATGCCGTCATTAGGCGATTATAAATACTATGACCTAAGCAATGGAAATAAAACAGAGCTCATCAAGGATATCATCAATGCGATAAACGCTCAAAATCAAACAGCAATATTTGACATCACAAATCAATTGTGATATAATCTAGTTTGGAAAAGGTAAACTTAAACGGTAGGCGGTGTCCTCCCACACGGAATGGTCTGAATATTGTCAGCCGAAAGGCTCAGGCAAAATAGGATATTCGGGAGGTGATAGAATGGACTTAGCTTTCTTTGTCTTAACTATCGTGCTGATTGTCGCTCTCAACGAGCTGATAAAAAGCATAAAAAAAAAACCGCCCTCGACCAAAAGTTGCGGTTATTTTTTACATAATCAAAAACTGAGGACAACCGTCTATACGGTTTACCTTTTCTATATATAAGTATACACCACTTTAAGATATATGTCAAGTCTAAAAAAGGAGGACTCCACAATGAAAAGAACAGATATAACAAGAACGATAGCTTCCCTGCTGATAACAGCCGCAATGCTCGGCGTGACAGGCTGCGGAAATGTTAATACAGATACATCATCAGCCGCTCCAAAAGCGACAACCACTGCTGCCGAAACTACAGAAACGGGTACAATGACAAGCCGTTCGGCAACAACTACATCACATTCAAGCATAAGTGTATCTTCAAGCAGCTCTGTGACCTCCTCCGCACAGGGCAGTTCTGGCTCATCGTCTGCTCCAAAGAACACTATGATGACCGCAAAGGCGAACAGCTCTAAGGCTAGTAATGGCGGCACAGTGAATAATAATCAGAGCTACAGCCACAGCACTTCAAACAACGGCTCAGGCAACAACAGCTACAGCAATGACAATAACAACAGCTATCAGCCACAGCAGACGGAACGTCAGACAGAAAGACAGACAGAGCGTCAGACACAAAAGCAGACCACCACAACGGCAAAGAAAACGCAAGCCCCGAAGCCAAAGCCGACTACAACTACAACGGCTAAACCAAAGGTAAACCTTACTCAGAGTGATATAGACAGACTTCAGAAAGAATTGCAGGAATATAGCAACAAAATTGCAAGACCAAGAGTTGAAAAAATTTATGCTGAAAACGGTTATTCATCAGTTGATGATTTTTTGAATGACATTTCAAGCATTACAATAGATAACAGCACTTGGTTCTCACCTCAGATCGTATATCCAACAGACAATTATAAAGACGTTCTTTCAAATTGCAAGGCAGAAGTTAATTTTGCCTATAATGATTGGTTAGACTATGAGGTAAGTCAAGTTGTTATTCTTTGTGATACTTCAACAGATTACAATGGAAACTTCTGCTACGAGATATACTTTGCCGTATGATATTAAAATATAGAGAATAATTAAGACGATTGAAATTAAAAATCAATCGTCTTTTTTTGTGCCTAAAAAATAATATCCGCAAGGATTTGACATAGAGAAAATTCAGAAAGGACGATGTTAAAATGAAGAAGAAAAGCATTTTTAAAAGACTGAGTTCCCTGCTTATTGTAATGCTCATGGCTGTGTCTGTTTTTTCAGATGGACTTGTAAGCTTTGCCGCTGACAGCAAGAACACAGAACACATTCTGTACGGCTGGGGCTACAACTTCAGCAATTCGGGACTTGCCAATGCTTATGACCCACTCACAGGAGAAAAGACAAACGATGCCTTTAATTACAAATGGGCGCAGGAGTTTTTCTATTGGACAGACAGCAACGGAAACTACTGTTACTGCGTACAGCTAGGCACAGACCATGAGGACAGTGCTGTGATGAGTTCCATAACATTTAATGATAATGCTATGGTAAAACTCTATAGTGACAGAAATCAACGTGAACGAGTAAGAGCAGCTACAATTTATGCCTATAAAGGCAAATCAAAATACGGATACAGTGGGAATGTGGAATTGGTAGCTTCACAGGCTATGATATGGGCTGTTTCGGGCGGTTACTTTGACAGCAGTTCAGAAAGCCTTTCCACAAACGAAAGCTCACTGCTAGGTCACATAATCGCTCCTACAAATGGCGAGCATAAAGACCTTATTAATTGCTACAAAAAAATGAAGGGTGATATACTTAGTCACTTGAAAATACCAAGTGGAACAAGTATTCAATCAAGAACAGCCCCTACATATGAGCTGAAATACAACCCTTCCAACAACAAGTTCGAGGGCACAATTAAGTCAGACAGCAACCTTGCTCAGTTTGATTTTTCCACTCTTGACGGTGTGACATTCCAGAAAAGCGGAAACAATATCAAAGTCACAGCAACAGCAAAAGCTAAGGTCGGCACTCACACTATCACGATGACAAAGACCAAGGCAAAGAACAGCGGTAAGATCGAAGATTGCGTGCCACTTGTTTTTCAGACTAAGGACAACTCGACTAAATCGCAGATGAAAGTCGGTTACATTTCAGGCAAAGACCCTGTGCAGGCATATTTCAAGCTGAAAATTGATATGCCTACAGGCAACGCTGACCTTGAAA
>ENA-OZLE01000183-OZLE01000183.1-human-gut-metagenome-genome-assembly--contig:-NODE-183-length-21402-cov-14.354008_pt1 | contig 21402 bp, 9 predicted proteins | sample MGYA00243858_ERZ653781 | MGnify/ENA primary metagenome ERZ653781 (study PRJEB26926, sample SAMN06164548) | human gut metagenome | biome: ENVO:00009003; feature: ENVO:2100002; material: ENVO:00002003... | reverse complement strand
GAGATTCCTCTACGTCTCGTGGGCTCGGAGATGTGTATAAGAGACAGGTTTTCCACTCCTGAAGGATTACCGAATAGCATGGTTCACCAAGTGTATCAGGACCGTGACGGATATATTTGGATTCCTACTTTCTATGGATTGTTTCGTTATGATGGTTACGAGGTACGTACCTATAAATCAAATCTTTATACCCCTGGTCTTCTGGTTAATAATAATGTGCTTTGTGTGGAAGAAGATTATTCTCACCGGCTTTGGATTGGGACTCACGAGGGACTCTGTATGCTTGATAAACGGACAGGGAAGATGAAAAAATTGCAACTGGATGGAGTCAGCAAACAACGGCTGAATGAAATTCATGTAACAAAAGAGAACCGGGTTTATCTGGGGTACATCCGTGGAATGGCTTATTATGATGAAATGCAGGATACATTGGCTTTGATGACTCGGAAGAATTGTAGAGGGGACGTACCCGAATCTGTGAATATTCAAACTTTGTTTGAGGATGTAAATGGTGATTTGTTGATAGGTACCTGGAAGGATGGGCTTTATCGTTATTGCATAAAGGAAAATATATTTTTGCACTATCCGCCTTTAGATGAAGAGAACTCTGTTTTGGCTTTGTTTCAGGACTCTAGAGGGGTGATGTGGATAGGAACTAGTGGGTCCGGGCTGTATAAGGCCCATTTTTCATCCGATAGGAAAACGGTTTCTTTTGAAGGTTATAGACATGATGCCCGAAATGTTTCTTCTTTGCCGTCTGATTATATTTATTCGATTCATGAAGATTTACAGACACGTTCGTTATGGTTGGGTACTAGAGAGGGTGTTAGTGTGATGGAACTGGCTGATGAGGGAAAGTTTATCAATTATCAAGAATCTGGCTCTACACATTATCTTCCTGTCCGCGAGGTGAACACAGTCTTTAGGGATCGAAGCGGATTAATGTGGATCGGTACTAAAGGGGCTGGTGTCTTTCATGTCGATACTAGGAAACGTTCCTTTAATGTAATTTATCCTCGTGGCAACGATAAATCTTTTACAGATTTGATTTCTACATTGTATGTGGAAGAAAATGGAGCTCTTTGGATAGGTATGGGCTATGGATTGGATTATCAGCATGGAGATGAAAAAGTGACATTGTTTCCTTCGAAACGTCCTTATCATATTTCTTATAGCCCGTTAACCCGTGAGGTGTTGCTTGCTGTGCATGACGAGGGGATGATAGTTTGTCGTGATGGACAAATAATACATCAGTATAAGACCTCGAATTGCGGTTTTGTTCCTCATGATTTAGTGTATTTAGTTCACGAGGACCGTAAGGGAAACCGCTGGTTGTGTACCTATAAAGGACTTGGAGTGCGTTACCGGGACGGGCGTGAGTATTGTTTCAATCGTTTGTCCAGAGCAGACGAATTGCTTGGCCGGGAGATGACCACGATGGTTGAGGATAATGACGGCTCATTATGGTTGGCAACCAACAATAATGGTATTGTTCATGTTACAGGGGATATGGAACGTCCGGAATCGTTGCAGTGTAAGAACTATTGTATGGAGAATGGTTTGCTGTCGGTTAATACTCCTCTTTGTTTTTTGTTGGATAGAAGCGGACGGATTTGGGTCGGGACAGAGGGCAGCGGACTTTGTTTATATGATGTGCAAAATGATTGTTTCAAGTCTGTTCATAAGGAGTTTAATTTGCCCGGAGATATGGTTGGCAGTATGCAGGAAGATAATAGTGGTAATCTGTGGTTGGGCACCAATCAAGGGCTGGCAAAGCTAACCATATCCGGAAAGGAAAAGGGCAGGGTACGTATCTTTACAGTTGCCGATGGGTTGGCGGATAATTTCTTTAATCAAAATGCTTCTTTCTATCGTGATGGTACCTTCTATTTTGGATGCAGCAGGGGAATTGTGACTTTCAACTCGGAAGTGGTGGAAGAGAAACATGCTGATATTTCTTTATGCATAACTGATATCTTGGTGGATGGAAGACCATTGGAACAGATGTCGGATAAGAAAAGAAAGGAGATAACTCCTTTTACTTCCGATTTTACAGACAGATTAGTTATTCCTGCCTCATATTCCCATTTTACCATTTGTTTTGCATCGCTGACTTATAATCGTCCCCAGCAAAATAAATATGCGTACAGGTTGCAAGGCTTTGATGCTGATTGGCATTATGTGGACGCTTCCAGCCGGACTGCCTATTATTCCAAATTGCCTGCAGGGGAGTACGTGTTTCAGCTACGGGCAACGAATGAGAATGGTGATTGGGGTGACGTGAGAGAAATGGAAATTATTATTGAACCACCTTTCTGGGCTACTTGGTGGGCTTATTTTATTTATGTATTATTGGCTATACTGTTTATGGTATTGATATGGTGGGAGATTCGTCGGAGGCTGTTATTGCGTAATCGTAGGTTTTTGCAGGAAGGTGAGACGGACAAGGTGCATCATCTAAAATTGCAGTTCTTTACGAACATACCTTCGGATGAAGAAAAGTTTTTGCAGGATGCTGTCGCCTGTGTGAACCGTCATTTGGATGATCCCGATTTTGATGTTCCGCAGTTTGTAGATGAGATGGCAACCAGTCGTACAACGTTGCATAAGAAATTGAAATCTTTGACGGGATTGAATACAACTGGCTTTGTACGTAGTATCCGTCTGAAGGCGGCTTGCAGGATGATGGATGAAAATCCGAATTTCCGCATTTCCGAACTGGCTTATAAGGTCGGGTTTAATGATCCCAAGTATTTTTCTATCTGTTTTAAGAAGGAATTTGGTATGCAGCCTACAGAATATTCGATGAAATCGGGCAAAAACGCTTGAACATGCCAAGGTGGACAAGGTTGAAATATGTTCCTAAAAGGTGGAGAAAACATGCTTCAACCTTATCGGGAGATGCTTCATCTCTGTAAAATGAATAGCTGATTACTTTTGTGGCATTAAAACTTTAATGTCTAATTTAAAAAGGTTGGCTAATGAAATCTAATTTTTATGGAAACAGAAAATCGCTTCTTGCGGTTTTTATTTGTGCAGCTTTTCTTTCAGGAAGTCATGTTGCTTATGCGGTAAATGAATCGTTATTGGTTTCTGCGTACCAGCAGCCTAGTAAGATTAAAGGAACCGTAATAGATGCAAATGGTGAGGTTGTTATTGGTGCCAGTGTGGTGGTGAAAGGAACCGCTAATGGGACTATAACAGATATTGATGGGAACTTTATTCTTTCTGATGTCCCTACCAATGGGACGATTCAGGTAAGTTTTGTTGGATACAAGACTTTGGAAATCCCAGTTAAAGGGCAGACTTCTTTCAGTCTGACTTTAATGGATGATACCGAAGTATTGGATGAAGTAGTGGTGGTAGGTTATGGTACCATGAAGAAATCAGATTTGACAGGTTCTGTAGGTTCTATATCTTCTGAAAAACTCGCTGCTAGAGGTACTACCCGTTTGGAAGATGCATTACAAGGTGCGGTTCCGGGAGTAAATATCACTCAATCCAATAGCCGTGCGGGTGGCGGATTTAATATTCAGATACGTGGACAGGCATCTATAAATAAACAGGCTGCTCCTCTTTATGTAATTGATGGTATTGTGTGCTCGTCTATGGATTTTTTGAATCCCGAGGATATTGAGCGGGTAGACGTCTTGAAAGATGCCTCGTCTACTGCTATCTATGGCTCACGTGCTTCTGCTGGTGTGATTATGATTACAACCAAAGGTGCGAAGGGGGCAGGAAAACCTCAACATGTTTCTATTTCGTATGATGGATATTATGGGATACGTAAGGTTGCCCGTATGCCTGATTTTATGAATGCTCAAGAATTTATAGATTATCGTTTTGCACGTCATACTCTTTTAACATCAGATGTCTTTGATGGTTCTAGTCGTAAAGGAGTAGATGCGAACGGTATTCCTCATTATGAAATTAAACAATCTGATTTGGAAACTACGTTTCTGAAACGTGATGGTGGTACAAACTACCGTGATTCCCAAATTTATGAGATGATGATGTCGGGAACAGATGGTTATGACTGGACAGACCTCGTAACTCGGACAGGTAATCAGCAGAATCATTATATCAGTGCCAACGGAGCCACAGAAAAAATTAATTATCGGTTAGGAGTTGGTTATCAAGGGGAAGAAAATGTGTTCAAACATAATGATTATTCCCGTTTCAATATCAAAGGTGCTTTTGATGGAAAAATTTCCAAAGTATTTGAAGCTGGATTATCTGTGAATATGGCTTATACGGTGCAAGATGATTTTAGTACCGATGGAACTTATTGTCCGTATGAAAACGCTTTTTATTTCAATCCTTTTGTTGCACCTTATGATGAAAATGGTAACATTATCAATAATCCAGGGTCAAAGGATGCTTTTGGGTCTACCGGACAATTCACTTCTACTGTTAGCCCACTGAATGATTTAGAGGATGAAAACTATACTAATCAAACTCGCAAATTTCATGTCTTTGGCAATGTATATTTGCGTACTAATATAATGGATGGATTAAAATTTGCGACTACTTTTTCACCTAACTTTTATCATGGGCGTCAAGGAAAGTTTAATGCTACTGGAGTGAATGACCGTAATCCGCTAGGTTCCAATTATTATCAGGTGAACGGAACGAACTCTGCAGAGGTTGAGACGACAGACCGTATGGACTGGACTTGGGATAATCAGCTTGATTTTAATAAAACAATAGGTGATCATACGTTTGGCGCGATGGGTTTATTCTCCATATATCGTTCTGATAAAGAAATTTATAGATTGAAAGGCTTTGGTATTTCGGATGATATGCTTTCTTTTCATGCCTTGGATAAGGCTTCCGGTGATAAGGAGATAGCTTCTTCCTATACAGCATCTACTTTGGTCTCAGGAGCTCTTCGTTTGAATTATTCATATAAAGGTAAGTATATGGCGACAGCTACAGCACGTGCTGATGGTTCTTCACGCTTTGCAGAAGGTAACCGTTGGGGATGGTTTCCTTCCGTTGCTTTGGCATGGCGTATGTCAGAAGAAAGTTTTTTAAAAGGTACTCATTGGTTGGATAATTTGAAATTGCGTTTGTCTTATGGAGTTACCGGTAACAACAATGTGGATGATTATGTGACAATAGCTACAGCTTCAGGACCTAGTTATGTGGTATTGGGAGGATCGGAAATACAAGGATATTACCCTAATGGGCTTGTTAATACGGGACTCATTTGGGAAAAGGTAAAAGAGTTTGATTTAGGATTGGATTTTAGTGCATTGAGTAATCGTATTAATCTGACAGCCGATTTTTATCATCGTTTGTCTGATGGGCAGATTATGGATAGGATTGTTCCTGTTGAAACAGGTGAAACAAAAGCTACTTTTAATGTCGGTTCAGTTCGTAATACCGGAATTGAATTAGGAATGCAGTTTGGCATTATTCGGAGTAAAGATTTTATATGGGATTTAAGTGTGAATTATTCTCGTAACTGGAATAAAATATTGGAACTTAGTAATGGGAAAGTGGATGAAATTGCATCCAATCGCTTTATTGGTGAGCCGTTAAATGTATTGCGTGACTATATTCATACTGATGTGATAACTGATAAAGGGGTAACGATGCACACTAAAGATGGGGATATTCATTATACTTTGCAAGAATTGTATGCAAAGTATGGTTCGAAATATAAGTGGTATGAAGGTCAGATAGCTGTGAATGATTGGAATAATGATGGCAAGATTACGGATGAAGATAAGCAAATATATGGTTGTACAGATCCTAAATGGGTGGGAAGTTTAAGTTCAAATATGTATTATAAAGGTTTCGATTTCTCAGTAATGATTTATACTAAACAAGGACAATGGGCTCGTAGTTATTTCCATGATAAATATATGAAATGGTCTGATCGTGGTAACCAACATATGGCAATGGATTTTTATATTCCTAAAGGGGCGCCTGTTATTGACCATACTACCGGTGATATTGTATATGCCACTGAAACTCATTACGGTGAATATCCTTATCCGAATAATTCCGATACTTCGGCAGGTGGATATTTTTCTGATAAAGGTAGCGCGAAGGGAGAAGGCTTTCAGTATCAGAAGACTTCTTTTGTAAAGGTAAAAAATATCTGTTTGGGATATACTTTCCCTAAGAAGTGGATTACTAAAGCAGGATTACAGCATTTGCGTCTTTATATCAATGTGCTTAATCCATTTTGTTTTACGGATTATGATGGATTTGATCCTGAATGGGCAAATGCTAAATTAACTGATGGTGGTCCTGCATCGGTAACTTATCAGATAGGTGCGAATATTAAGTTTTAATTTCAAAGGAAAGGTAAATGGTATGAAAAAATATATATATACGGCAGTCATATTGGTTGGCTTTGTTTTGACTACAAGTTGTGAAGATTTTCTGACTACAGATAATAAGTCAAATGTAACGGACAAAGAATATTTCTCGACTAAGACAGGTTTTGAATCTTTGGTATCAAATGCTTATAGTACTTTACGAGATGTTTATGCAGTATCCAGTTATACTACTTATTTTAATGCAGGTACGGATATGTATGCTGATGGGCGTAATTATATCAATGATGAGTTGCATGAATATGAAACTTTAAATCCTGAAAACAGTGTGATGAAAGAGCTTTATACGGCATGTTATAAAGGTATCCGTGCGGCTTATGCTATAAAACATTATGCGGCGGATGCAGTTATTGATGAGAATTTGCGTAGCAGGCGTGTGGATGAGGCACGAGTATTGGCGGCGAATTATTACTATATATTGGTAAATACTTTCGGGGGGGTACCTTTGATGAAAGATTATGTGGCTGATGTTCAAACCGGATATCCTAAATCTTCGGTGGTTGATGTTTACACTTATATTATTGAGGAATTGGAGAATGTAATAGCTGCCGGAGCTATGGAAAAGTCTACCGCTTTGGATGGTGGTGGTCGTATAAGTATTGAATCGGCTCGTGCGTTATTAGCTAAAACTTATTTAGCAGCAGCTTGGGATTTAGATAAAAAAGATTACTTTGCCAAAGCAGCCCAAGTAGCAGATGACGTGATAGCTAATCGTGCTTTGGTTACTCCTTTCGAGGATCTTTGGAGAGCGGATTGTAGTGGAGATGATAACGAAGAATTTATTTGGGATGTGGAATATGACTATGCTACGGCTGCTAATACAGTCAGTGGTGGGCATCCGTGGAGTTCCTTTTATTGTAATCATATGGGGGGGCAAGAAGATCATGGAAAGGGGAGTACTTCTGCTTTTATTGCGACTTTACATGCTTTGCAGTGTTTTGAAAAAGGCGATATACGCTATGGGGTAACGTTTATGAAGGAGTTACCTGATATTGTTACTGCATCCGCTTATTGGTATTGGGATTGGTATAAGAATGGTGGAACTTTTATAGGAATTCCTTTGAAACGTTACTATCCGGCATGGTATGAAACAGAAGAAGATATCGATGCATGGAAAGCTCTTGATCCTGAAAATCGTAAAAATACATGGATACTACCGATGTCTGATCATACACGGGATCCTCAAGAATATATGCCTGGAGAAATTGATTATGAGGAATTCGTAACCTATTCTTATGGGGGCGCTCCTTGTCGTAAATTTGATGATTCTAATACTGCTAGTTATTCTAATAAAACAGATTATCGTGATGTACATATTATTACGCTTCCTGAGATTTATTTGGTAGCAGCAGAGGCTTATTTAAAAGCTGGTGATAAGGGAAATGCTTTGCTTCGTTTGAATGAAGTGCGCCGACGTGCACGGCTTGATGCGGTAACTGAAATAAATGTGGATGTTATTTTAAAAGAACGTGCTTGTGAGTTATTTGGACAGGGATCTCGATGGATTGATTTAAGACGTACACAGAAATTGGTGGAGTATAATGATTTATATAATCCTCAGATAAAAGGGCGGGCCGCACAAATGATTGGAAAGAAATTACTTCGTCCTATTCCTCAGGCGGCGATTGATGCGAATGAGTTGATGAGTGCTGAAGATCAGAATCCAGGGTATTAGTAAGGTGATTAGATAGTATTGAGATGTGTTTAGGACGGGGATGTTATGATATATGGCATCCTCGTTATTAAAAAAATCAATTAAAGTAGAATAACTGATGAATGTGAAATTAAAAAGGGAAAGTCGATTATTGATTATGGCTATAACCAGTGTAGCTTTGTTTGTGCATATTGTAGTGATTTGTGCAGCTAGTACAAGAGAGGTTGTTGCCAATAAAGAATTTGTTTGGTATAATGGTAAACGTCCTATTACTTATTCCTTGCCTGGATCTGTTTCTCCAGTAGTGACGGTAGCACTGGATATGTTTAAGGGTGACATGCAACAGGTGACGGGGGTATTACCTCAAAAAACTCTTTTCGGAACGGCGGTTATTAATATTATTCAGTTGGATAAAAACAAGTCTATCCTAAGAGATCTCCGTAAAGACGGAATCCCGGTGGATAGTATTGTTGCCAGAAAAGACGCTTTTTTTATAAAGATAAGAGAAAATCAGTTGTTGGTTGTAGGAAGTGACGGTCGGGGAACTGCTTACGGCATACTTGAACTTTCCCGCTTGGCAGGAGTGTCTCCATGGGTATGGTGGGGAGATGTAACACCGATGAGAAAAGAGCGATTGACCCTTCCGGCTGATTATTCTACTTTTCAGAGTCCATCGGTAGAGTATCGTGGAATCTTTTTAAATGATGAAGACTGGAGCTTGCAGCCTTGGAGCTGGAAAAACTTTGAACCGTCTGATATAAAAGGACGTATTGGTGCACGTACTTATAAAGAAATCTTCAAATTGCTGATGCGCCTTCGTGCCAATGCTATTTGGCCGGGAATGCATGGAATTACGACTCCGTTCTACTTTGTGCCGGGAGCTAAAGAAGCAGCTGACAGTTGCGGCATTCTCATCGGTACTTCGCATTGCGAGCCAATGATGCGCAATAATGTAGGTGAATGGAAAGTCAATGAACGGGGTGACTATAATTACATAACAAACCGTGAAGGGGTACAATCCTATTGGATAGAACGGCTGAAAGAGGCTGGACCTTATGAAAATTTCTACACCATGGGTATGAGAGGTATTCACGACAGTGGAATGGAAGGGGTCAAGACCCTTCAGGAAAAGACCGATGCACTGCAACAGGTTATTGACGACCAGCGCAAGTTATTATCGAAGTATGTAGATAAAGATGTGGAGAAAATTCCCCAGGCTTTTGTCCCCTATAAAGAAGTGCTTCAAATAATGGAGAATGGCTTGCAACTGCCGGAAGACATCACTTTGATATGGTGTGATGACAACTATGGCTATATGACCCGTTTAAGTGACAAGGAACAGCAAAAGCGTAACGGAGGTGCCGGAGTGTATTATCATCTCAGTTATTGGGGGCGTCCGCATGACTATATGTGGTTATGCACTACCCAGCCGGGATTGATTTATAGTGAAATGAAACAGGCATACGATTGCAATGCCCGCCGTTTGTGGGTGGTTAATGTGCACGATTTGAAACCCGCGGCATACGATTTGGAACTCTTTCTGGATATGGCATGGAATATCAATTCCGTATCTCCATCTACTCTTGTGGAGCATCAGAAGAGCTGGCTTTGCCGCGAATTTGGCAAAGAAGCAGGAGAAAAATTATTGCCTGCCATGTTAGAGTTTTATCGCCTGTGCGGCATCCGTAAACCGGAATTTATGGGTTGGAACCAAGTGGAGCTGGACAAGAAAAAATATACCAAAGGCTGGTCTCCGGTTAAAAATACGGACTTTAGCTTAACCGAATTCGGCGGCGAACTGGATCGTTATCTGGAATCCTATGAAGCCATTAAAGAGATTTTATCGGAAGTGGAACCAATGATTCCTCAGGAACGCAAAGATGCTTTCTTTGCCCAAATTAAGTATCCTGTATTTGGCGCTGCTGCCATGAGCACAAAGATGCTGGAGGCACAAAGAGCACGTTGCATCTCTCCGGGAAGCTGCGACACGACTTTATGGACCCGCGAAAGTCAATTAATGGCTGCCTGTGCCAAAAGCATTAAAGCTTACCAGGAAATCCGCGATTTGACAGATTACTATAACAATGAACTGGCAGATGGCAAATGGAAATACTCCATGTGCCATAATCCGCGGGATTTATATGTGTTCTATCCGCCTAAAATTCCCATATGGCTGACAGATAAGGAAATAGAGAAATATGCTTCTTTTAGAAGACCAAAATCGTTACCTTTGGAGGAAGTGGCTAAGGATCATTGTATTGTTTCTAATGCTTGCGATTATACAAGCGCATCCAAAGGGGTCGTGACGATTCAATCATTGGGACATAGTATGAATGCTGTTTCCGTACCAAAGGGAAAGTCAATTACTTTTGAGTTTGATTGTTTATGGGATGGAGAGGCGATACTGCGCACTGCCGTAATCCCGACACAACCTAATGATAAAGGAGATATTCGTTTCAGTGTTAGTATAGATGGTGAAAAGCCTCGGATATGTTCTATTAAAGAGCCGTTTCGTTCGGAAGGATGGAAACAGAATGTACTCCGTGGACAGGCTGTTCGTGAAACTGGTCATCAATTGACGAAAGGAAAGCATACTTTATCCATCACTGCTTTGGATGATCATGTCCTGATAGATCAATGGATGATTGATTTCAAACCAGACAGAATGTTCTATGTATTTCCAGTTCAACCAACCTATTAATGTAGCATGAATTGTATGAAGAAAATTATTGGTTTATTATGCTTTTGCACGACAAAAGCTCAACAGACAGAAGTGAGGTATCTTTCCGGTACAGGACCGGATCATACTGTGAAGTGGAATTTCTGGTGCTCTTCAGGTATGAACTCTCAAAAGTGGAGCAAGATAGATGTTCCGTCTTGCTGGGAACAGCAAGGTTTTGGAGGCTATACCTACGGGCGCTATTATATTTATAAGGAACACGAGAAAGAAAAGCAATATGATGCCTACAGGGAACATGATTTTTGCGATGAATACGGCATCTATCGTCATTGTTTTGATGTTCCGGACACTTGGAAAGGCAAACAGATAAGTATTGTATTTGAAGGTGTTATGACTGATGCTGAAGTGAAAATCAACGATGTCATCGCTGGCCCTGTTCATCAGGGATCATTCTATCGTTTTTCTTATGATATCACGGACAGACTGAAATTCGGGAAAACGAATTTGATGGAAGTGACGGTGAAGAAGCAGTCGGCTGATAAATCAGTTAATGCAGCGGAGCGCCGGGCTGACTGGTGGCTTTTCGGAGGTATCTATCGTCCTGTATATCTGACGGCAAAGCCTCGCACGCAAATAGAACATATAGCGGTGGATGCCCGTGCTGACGGTACGTTGCACACAGATGTATATTTGAAAAATATTTCCAAAGGACAACAATTGGAACTGTCGCTCATTTCCTGTGATTCACAGCTTCCTATAGGGCGGCAGGTATGCGGGCTTTCGACGGAAGAGAAACAGATACTTACCACACATTGGAACAATATCAGGACATGGGATCCTGAACATCCCAACCTTTACCGACTCACGATGCGTCTTCTTTCCACAACAGGAGATGTTGTGCACGAGATTACGGAGCGCATAGGATTCCGTACCATTGAATTCCGTCCTGAAGATGGCGTATATCTGAACGGTACTCGTCTTTTAGTGAAGGGGATTAACCGTCATTGCTTTGATCCGGAAACAGGTAGGACAATCAGCCGGGAACTCAGTCTGAAGGATGCTTTGCTCATTAAGCAGATGAATATGAATGCCGTGCGTTCACATTATCCACCAGATACTCATTTTTTAGAGGCGTGTGATTCCATAGGTCTTCTTTATCTCAATGAATTATGTGGTTGGCAGAATAGCTATAGCACTGAAATAGCAGAAAAGTTACTGCCTGAGATGATATTTCGTGATGTGAATCACCCGTGTATCTTTGTTTGGGCAAATGGTAACGAAGGAGGATGGAATACTGCTGTTGACAATCGTTTTGCCGACTATGATCCGCAGAAACGTCACGTCATTCATCCGTGGGCGGATTTCAATGGCTTGGATACACGTCATTACCCTAATGGTACGGATAACATGTATCGGTTGGAACGCGGGCATAAGGTTTTTATGATGACGGAGTTCCTGCATGGCCTCTATGACCGTGGACAGGGTGCAGGCCTCAAAGGACTATGGTCAAAGTTTAAGGCAAATCCACTTTTTGCCGGTGGCTTCCTTTGGGCATATGTGGATGAAGCTGTCCGCCGTACAGATACCGGACAAATGGACACTTACGGTCCTAATGCTCCCGATGGTATTGTGGGGGCAAATCGCGAAAAAGAAGGCAGTTTTTATACTGTTCGGGAGGTATGGTCACCCATTCAAATACATCCATTAAAAATAACTTCTTCTTTCAAAGGAGATTTTTATGTAACTAACGATTACTTATTCAGCAACTTAAGCGAATGCCGGATGAAGTGGAAGGTAATGCGTTTACCTATTCCACAGGTGTCCGACAGCCCCATCTGCTTAGCGGAGGGCGGCGTACTGTTACCTGCGATTCAGCCTGGCGAGAAGGGGATAGCCCACTTTGATTTGCCTGAGAAATTCTTCAATGGAGACATCTTGGAATTGGAAGCCTACAATGTAGCGGGAGATATGATATGTAATTGGACGTTTCCTATCAAGAATAACCGTAAGTACTTTATAGAATACAGGTATTTACAACCGACAACAACTGCTACTGCCAGATATCAGACAGACGACAATAGTGTTACACTGATAGCGAATGGAGTTACAGCAACATTCAACAAAGCGAATGGTAATTTGGTAGAAGTGAAGAACGGTAGCAAGATCATACCATTGTCTGATGGTCCTCTCCCGGTCGGGATGAAGATGCTTTTCTGTTCTGCTAACCTAAAGATGCAAGGTGATACTGCCATTTATACCGTAAAATATAAAGGTGCGGCCGACTCCATTGTCTGGAGAATGGCACCTGACGGATTGCTTGGAATGGATGCATTAGTGCTGAATTACAGAGCAAAGAACAAGTTTGACGGTGTATACTTTGACCGTCCGGTTCTTAATTTCGGTTTTTCATTCTCTTTTCCTGAAAAGAACATCAGTGGGATGCGTTGGTTAGGCAAAGGTCCTTACCGGGTATGGAAGAACCGTATCGAAGGAACGAATTATGGTATTTGGCAGAAGGACTACAACAATACGGTGACGGGAGAATATTATCATCAGCTTATTTATCCGGAATTCAAAGGGTATCATGCAGATCTCTATTGGGCAACACTCCAATCAAAGACAACACCGATGACAGTTTATTCGGAAACTGACGGTATTTTCTTTCGCGTCTTCACTCCGGAGGAGCAGCGTGACCGTGAAAGCCGTGGAATATCAGTAAAGGAATATCCTGCTGGAGACCTTTCGTTCTTATTTGAAATTCCGGCTGTCAACTCTCAGGGGACAGGAGGAGAGGCTTCTTATATTAAAATTAATAAAGGGGATGATGGCTTTAGAATGAAGCTATGGTTTGATTTCCGGAACTAGACCCGATAGCGTGTTTATTGCATAAATACCTATAAAGAGCTATTGCGTAGTATATATATTCTGTAAAATGGGGGAAAAGATTACCGATATCAGGTGATTGTTTCCCCCTTTCTTTTTATAGAACTTTGCATTCCCAAAAATTAAGAATTTAGAATTATAGGCATTCATGGTAAGAAGACAGTTACAAAGGATTAGTTTAGGATCCCTTTTTTTAATAATCGGAGCGATATCTATCTTTGCACAACCTAAGATAATGGTATCCGGTAAAGTGATATCCAAAGAAAAACAGGAAGTCGTAGATTTTGCGACCGTATATTTGAAGGGTACAACTTATGGCTGTACAACGAATGAAGAAGGTATTTATCATCTTCATGCACCGGCAGGGAAATATACACTGGTTGTTTCGGCTATAGGATATGAGACTATAGAAAAGCCCATAACTTTAGTTCATGGAGAAAGGATTAAGATGAATGTAATGATTGCCCCGTCAGTGACAGAATTGGATGAAGTTGTAGTGGTATCTAACGGGGTTTCCCGTGTGAAACGTTCCGCATTCAATGCGATAGCTGTAGATACAAAAGAGTTCCAGAATTCTACCAAAAATCTGAGTGATGCTTTGGCTAAAGCTCCGGGAATGAAACTCCGTGAGTCAGGTGGGGTAGGTTCGGATATGCAATTGATGTTGGATGGTTTCAGTGGCAAACATGTGAAGATATTTATTGACGGTGTACCTCAGGAGGGAGTAGGGAGTTCTTTTGGCTTAAATAATATTCCTGTGAATTTTGCAGATAGGATTGAAGTGTATAAAGGGGTGGTTCCTGTAGGATTTGGCACGGATGCTATAGGTGGTGTTATCAATATTGTAACCAATAAGAAGAGACGTAATTGGTTTTTGGATGGCTCCTATTCATACGGGTCGTTCAATACGCATAAATCGTATGTGAATTTCGGACAAACTTTCAAAAATGGCTTTACTTATGAAATAAATGCTTTCCAAAACTATTCGGATAATGATTATCATGTGGATGCACCGGTAGAGGACTTTGAAACCGGAAGAATTGATAAAGATAAAAGGGTACGTGTCAAGCGCTTTAATGATACCTATCATAATGAGGCGGTTATAGGTAAGATTGGCATTGTGGATAAGAAATGGGCAGACAGATTGATGTTGGGCTTTACTTATTCACATATGTATAAGGAGATACAGACCGGAGTACGTCAGGAAATAGTTTATGGGGAAAAACATCGTAAAGGACATTCGTTGATGCCGTCATTGGAGTATAATAAGCGTGACTTATTAATCAAAGGTCTGAATGTGGCATTGACTGCCAATTATAATAAAAATGCAACGGCAAATATAGATACAGCTTCATATAAGTACAATTGGTTGGGTGATAGGAAATTAATGAACTCACCCGGTGAACAATCCAATCAATATTCACGGGCGGATAATAACAATTGGAATGGAACATTAACTGTTAATTACCGTCTGGCGAAAATACACATGCTGACCTTTAATCATGTGTTGAATACTTTTCGCCGTTCTAATACTTCTTTATTGGCTAAGGTGGAATCGGAGGATGCCATCGCTAAAGAAACCCATAAGAATATCTCCGGATTATCCTATCGGTTGATGCCGTCTGATAATTGGAACCTCTCAGTGTTTGGAAAATATTATAGTTTGTATGTAGCAGGTCCTATGGCTACGACTACGAATCAGGATGATTATGTCCGTACTACCCGAAACATGAATTCCATAGGGTATGGAGCTGCGGGAACTTATTTCATTCTATCCGGTTTGCAGGCAAAATTGTCATACGAAAAAGCATATCGTCTGCCTACTATTGAAGAAATGTTTGGAGATGAGGATTTGGAAATGGGAGATATCAGTATAAAACCTGAGAGTAGTGATAATTTGAATTTTAATTTGAGCTATAACAGAACATTTGGCAGGCATTCTGTATATATGGAAGGTGGAGTGATTTATCGGAATACGAAAGATTATATTCAGCGTAATATTGCGGATTTGAGTGGTGGTAAATATGCTGCGAAATATATTAATTACGGTAAAGTATTGACGAAAGGATATACTGTTTCTGCTCGTTACGGTTTTGGCAATTGGGTGAGTATAGGAGGTAATTTTACTAAAATGGATGTACGCGACAATATGAAAACATCTATTTCCAGCAGTGCGGAAAATTTGGCTTATAAAGAACGGATGCCGAACCTGCCTTATATGTTTGCTGATTCGGATGTTACTTTTTATTGGCGGGATTTAGGAAGGAAAGGCAATATGTTGACAGTGTCTTATGATAATCAATATCTGCATAGCTTTACTTATTATTCTTCCCGAATAGGCTCAAATAAGGGGGACTATGTGGTACCTGATCAATTCTCACACAATATATCCCTTTCTTATAGTTTGCAAAAAGGACGATATAACGTATCATTGGAATGTCGTAACTTCACAGATGAGAAGTTATATGATAATTTTAGTCTTCAGAAGGCCGGTCGGGCTTTTTATGGTAAACTGCGTGTTTGTTTCGGTAATTAAAGAATTGGAAAAAGTTTATAATTAATTGGATTTTAAATTAAATAGAAGAATAAAATGAAGAAAGTTTTCTTTTTGAATGGATTTGTTGCTATTGCCATAGTAGGAATGGTGTTGAGTGCATGTACGGATAATGAGCCGGATTACGGTTCGGGTACCGAGGCTAAAGGTGAGTATGTTATTGCATCTTCGGTCACAGCGTCTGGAAATACAACGAATGTACTGCTTACTTCTGAAACGTTGGATAAAGGCACTGTTTCTACAGTGAATAATGGTCTTGTGAATGATGGCGCAACTCAATGGGTGTTTTACAAGAATCAATATCTTTATGCACTGACTTATAATCAAGGGAATGCAGGTACGACCCGTTCTTATATCATGGATTCAAATAATGAAGTAAAGGCTCGTTCGGGGGAGTTTGCCATAAAGAGATTTACTACTTACGGTATTTATGATAAATATATCATGACCTCGTCTACCGGTGACGGACCCACTGCGTATGCTGATGAGAATGGATATTTACCAAAAATGTTTTTGCTTTCTTATTTGGATGTATCTGCTGAAACATTTACAACGAATGATACTCAAAATAAGGCTTATATGTCCGAGAACTTCTTGGGAAATGGAGAATATGTAACATTGGCCGGCATATTGGAACAAAATAATAAGCTGTATAGCGCTGCTATTCCAATGGGGTTAAGTCAATATGGATCGGCCACTGACGGGGGAAAATGGATACTTCCTGGCAATGATGATTTGGTAAAGACAGAAGACGGTGGTTCCAACAGCAGCAGTTATAAAAAAGGCGAATTGCAATGGACGCAATATCCCAACAAATGCTGGGTCGCTATTTTTGATAATGAAACGCTGACTACTAAAAAGATTATTGAGACTGATAAAATCAGCTATGCTTGTGGGCGAATGAAGTCTCAATATTACCAAACTATTTGGGCGGCAGATAATGGTGATATTTATGTATTTTCTCCTAGTTATGCCAAAACAATGGCTGATAAACGGCAACAGACTACCTTGGATGCTGGAGTCGTACGTATAAAGGCTGGAACAGAAGAGTTTGATCCTGATTATTATTATAGTATCGAAGCGCAGACCGGAGGTAAATCTTTCATTCGTTGTTGGCATATTACGGGAGATTATTTCTTGTTGTTGATGTATGATCGTCCCTTGACTGAAACTGGTTTCACAGCTAATCAGTTAGCGATATATAAAGGAGAAACCGGAAAACTTACTTATGTAACCGGCTTGCCTTCTGCCGATTTGATCTCTGGCTTTGGTAATACTCCGTATGTGGAGAATGGATATGCCTATATGGCTGTAACTACAACAGAAGGATATCCGTCTATTTATAAAATAGATCCGGTTGGTGCGGTAGCGACAAAGGGTGTTTCTATAGAAGCGACACAAATCAGTGGCGTCGGTAAACTGCAACCTCAGAACTGAGTATTGTAATAATATAGTGGGAGTCTGCGGGCAGTATGTGCTTATGCAGACTCTTTTTATGAATTGTATTGAAGATTTTATGAAGAAAATATTTCGCCAAATACATCTTTGGCTTTCTGTTCCTTTCGGGTTAATCATTACCTTGATTTGCTTCTCGGGAGCTATGCTGGTTTTTGAAAATGAAGTGATGGAACTGGCTAGGCATGAACTCTATTATGTAAAAAAGGTAGAGACAGTTCCACTTCCTGTTGATCGATTATTAGAAGAGGTAGAACTCACGTTACCCGACAGTGTGTTTGTGATAGGAATCAGTGTTTTTTCTGACCCGGAACGCGCTTGGCAGGTGAATCTGTCCAAGCCTCGTCGTGCTTCTATGTATGTGGATCAATATACTGGTGAGATTAAAGGTAAATATGAACGTCCTGCATTTTTTGTGACTATGTTCAGGCTGCATCGCTGGCTGTTGGACAGTATGAAAGCGGATGGCGGAGTCTTTTGGGGAAAAATGATTGTAGGTGTCAGCACCCTGTTGTTTGTCGTGGTTTTGATATCGGGTATCGTTATCTGGTGGCCTCGTACACGAAAAGCCTTGAAAAATAGTTTAAGAATATCTGTCGGCAGGGGCTTTAGAAGATTTTGGTATGACCTGCATGTTGCAGGTGGAATGTATGCGCTGTTTTTTTTATTGGCTATGGCCCTTACCGGGTTAACATGGTCTTTTGGATGGTATCGGACAGGTTTCTATAAAGTGTTTGGCGTGGAAGTACAACAGGGAGGTACACATAGTGGGGTGACTCTGCGTGGTGGTAGAGGTAGTGATCAACCTGGAAAGAATGTTTCTCATTCTTCGTCCTATGTTTGTTGGCAACAAGTTTATGAACAATTAGCCCTAAATAATCCCGGTTACAAACAGATAACCTTATCAGATGGGGTAGCAAATGTTTCTTTCAATACCTTTGGTAATCAACGTGCTTCCGACCGTTATAAATTCAATCCTCATAGTGGTGAGATTGATGAGGTAGTTTTATATAAAGATGCTGAGAAGGCTGGAAAGATTCGCGGATGGATCTATTCTGTACATGTTGGTAGTTGGGGCGGTATGCTTACTCGTTTACTGACGTTTATAGCAGCTTTGATAGGAGCCACCTTGCCATTAACAGGATACTATTTATGGATAAAACGTATTTGGAGAAAGAAATCAAGAGTAAATTGAATCTCTTTGTCATAAGATTAGGGGGCGAAAAGAGTTTTATCAGTTTTATCATATGACCTGTTGTCGTGAATGACAGGTCATATGATATTGTTACAGGATTTTTTAGAACCACTTTATCTTCCTGAAAATAACAAAGGCCAACGCAGACAATGTGATGGACGCCAAAATAATAAAACTAAAAGCATGTGGTAATGCATCTACATGTACATCTACGTTCATTCCATAGAAACTAGCTATTAATGTGGGTACCATCAGAATGATGGAAATACTGGTCATGCGTTTCATGATGGTGTTCACATTATTGGATATGATGGAAGCAAATGCGTCCATGGTTCCGGTTAAGATATCACTGTAGATATTTACCGTGTTATATGCTTGTTTTAATTCAATGACTACATCTTCTACCAAATCGCGGTTTTGATAATCTTTTTCCTGGAAGATACTTTGCAATTTACCTACCATCACCTCATTTCCACGAATGGACGTATTGAAATAAACCAATGTTTTTTGTAGTTTCATCAATCTTAGCAGGTCCTCATTACGTATGCTCCTTTCCAATTCTTTTTCTGCGGCAGCTACATCATTGTTTATTTGTTTCAGATATTTCAAGAACCATACGGCAGATGAGTAAATTAACCGTAAAATCAGTTCAAATTTATTAGGCACAATGATTCCTTTACGTCGGGTGTGGTCAATGAAATCAGGAATCATTTCAGTGGAGTGATAACACACGGTAACAATGATTTCATTATTTGTAATGATACCGATAGGGATAGTGATATAAGGGATGCTTCCCTGTTGTTGCAGGGGGATTCGGATAATGGTCAGTAGCCAGTTGTCTTCCGTATCCGTTCGTGGACGTTCATCCATATCGGCGATGTCCTCTAAAAAAGCTTCGGGGACTTTTAATTCTTTAGTCAGAAACTCAAAATCACTTTGGTCGGGGCATTCTACATTCACCCAGCAGTTTGGCATCCATTGTGGCTTTTCTACAAAGCCATTTTCACAATAAAGATATTTTCTCATCTTATTGCCTCCTTTCGTTCATTTATATCCGTTCAGAGGCATTCAGAGTAGTGATTGCCCTGTCGGATCAGTTAATACTATTGCACGTTCGTGGTATTGAATCGTCCATTTTTATTGATTGTTTTTTGTTTAAAGCGGTACAAAAGTACATAAAACCTTTAAAGGACAGACAGAAGACAGGAGGCTTTTATATTTTTTTTAAGAATGTCATCGGAAAGCAATATCCAAAAAAAATAGCGCCTTTTCTCAAAGACGCTATCCGATTACATAAATGTACAAAAGATCCAATTATTTGATTCGTTTGTAACCATATACGGCCAAATTACCCAGTTCCTCTTCAATACGGAGTAACTGGTTGTATTTTGCCATGCGGTCGCTCCGGCTCAATGAGCCTGTTTTGATTTGTCCACTATTGGTAGCTAAGGCAATGTCTGCAATGGTTGCGTCTTCCGTTTCTCCTGAGCGGTGGGAAGTAACAGTGGTATATCCATGACGATGAGCCATTTCAATAGCATCCAGTGTTTCACTTAAAGAACCTATTTGATTGACTTTGATCAGGATAGAGTTGGCGCATCCTTGTGCAATACCTTTTGAAAGGAATTCTACATTGGTTACGAACAAGTCATCACCTACCAGTTGGCAACGGTTGCCTATACGTTCGGTCAGCTTCTTCCACCCTTCCCAGTCATTTTCACTCATACCGTCCTCAATAGAATCGATAGGATACTTATTAATCAATTCTTCCAGATAATTAATTTGCTCGTCAGTCGTACGTTTTTTGCCTGTTTCTCCTTCAAAAATCGTATAGTCATAAACGCCATTCTTATAGAATTCAGAAGAAGCACAGTCCATACCAATCATGACATCTTTACCCGGTTCATAACCTGCATTCTTGATGGCTGCCAGAATAGACTCAATGGCATCCTCGGTTCCGTTCAAGGCAGGAGCAAAACCACCTTCATCGCCTACGGCAGTGCTCAGACCGCGGTCATGCAATACTTTTTTCAGCGCATGGAATACTTCGGCTCCCATGCGTAAACCTTCGTGGAAAGATGGAGCACCTACAGGACGAATCATAAATTCTTGAAAAGCAATGGGAGCATCACTATGTGAACCGCCATTGATGATATTCATCATTGGAATCGGCATTACGTATGTATTCGTCCCACCTATGTATCTATATAAAGGTATATCCAGATAGTTTGCGGCTGCTTTTGCTACTGCTAGCGATACGCCTAAAATGGCATTGGCCCCGAGTTTGGATTTAGTGGGAGTACCATCTAATGCTAACATTTTTTTATCAATGGCACGTTGTTCCAGTGCTGAGCAACCAATTAGCGCCGGGGCAATGATTGTGTTTACATTGGCTACAGCTTTTAAGGTTCCTTTTCCATTATAGCGAGTTTTGTCACCATCGCGTAGTTCTAATGCTTCGTGTTCTCCGGTTGATGCTCCTGACGGAACCGATGCACGACCTGTGATTCCTGATTCTAATGTAACATCGACTTCTACTGTGGGATTACCACGTGAGTCTAATATCTCGCGGGCTATAATTTCTGTCTCTTATACACATCTCCGAGCCCACGAGACGTAGAGGAATCT
>ENA-OZLE01000168-OZLE01000168.1-human-gut-metagenome-genome-assembly--contig:-NODE-168-length-22967-cov-10.700681_pt1 | contig 22967 bp, 32 predicted proteins | sample MGYA00243858_ERZ653781 | MGnify/ENA primary metagenome ERZ653781 (study PRJEB26926, sample SAMN06164548) | human gut metagenome | biome: ENVO:00009003; feature: ENVO:2100002; material: ENVO:00002003... | reverse complement strand
TAATCTTGCCGTTACAGGCGTTTGTATGAATGGGTACATGCAGGTCAGCGCCCCAGGCATTCGATTCGTTGATGCTTACGCCCATGTTCTGCCCTTTTGCGGCGCGCTTTACGCTGAACCCGCACCGTTTCAGGGCGGCTTCCGCCGCAGCCGCTATCTTATTGCACTGTTCCATTTCATTGGTGCTTCCGGCTGCGTATTTGTTCCCGTTCTGGTTGCTCGGTGATAAATAGATTTTCTTTTTCATGTCTAAAATCATCCTTTCAATTTGTGCCGCTGTGAGCGGCTGTTTTTATTTTGTTTCTTCGGGTTCTGCCGGTATATCCTGCTCCGGTTCCTCCGGCTGTGAAAGCATTCCAGTCAGTTCGATGTACTGTTCTTCCGAAATTCTACCTACAAGCAAAAACAAATCGAGCATGGAAAACATGCTATCGTACTCATACCTTCCGGCTGCAATCAACGTTTTACAATTCTTGTACGTCATGCTGTGCCACCTCCCCCCGTGCTGATGATTTCAAGCTGCGCAATACGGGATTCTAGCGTCGTGGTATACTCCAGCAAATCCAGATACGCATCGTTTATATCACGGCAATACGTAACGTCAAGATACCCATTGTTGCAGATGACGGCGCACTGCTTAGCAGGGATTGTTAGTTGTATCGGTTCAAGCTGTTCGGTTGTCGGCTGTTTCAGCGGAAGAATGGCGTATGCGTCCCCAAAATACGTTTTGATTTTTTGTGTGGCTGTCGCCGCCGTGTCCTCTGCCGCAATGCCCACATCAGCTTTATTGACTGTCAGGCTAATTTTGCCCTGCCAGTCGGTTGTCTGTGTTGTTACAGTACCGTTGTGTACCATATAGAACGATTTTGATGGCATATAGTTATTTGCGGTTATCCACACCACAGTTGTAGATGCCATCGAATAGCTGTAAATCCAACCAGCGGATGCAATTGACAGAACAGCACAGTTCCGAGTAAGCAAACCTGTTATGGCGTCGTATGTATCGTAAACCTGGCTGTTAGGCGTACTGTAAAGCTGTAACCCCGTAGGCAGGCTTGCGTGGTTTTCTATGGTGCCGTCGTTACTCGACGCGACAATGACGGATGGCGATAGCGGCGCAATAGCCCCTGCCGCCTCGTCTACTATACTGCGTCCCCGCACAGCCGCGGATTTTATCAGTGTGCCTGATATACCATCTGTTATGACGGCGATGTCCCCCTCTGTATAACCAGTCAACGCCGTCGAAAACATCGACCGCGTATCGTCCGCTACAGTACGCGCTATGACTGCTTTATTGTCAAGCTTTTCAGACGTCACGGCCTGCGGCGCCAATTTATCTGTCAGCACACAGTACTTACCGAGCTTTACGCCTGTAACGCTGCCGTCGCTCAGCTCTCCCATTTCGCCCTTCTCGCCGCGCGCGGAATATCCGGTATCTACAAATTCATCCGTATCTGCGTTATATATATACCAGGTCCCACCGTCCCCAATATACGGCATGCACCCCGGCAGCTTCTGCATCGCGGCATAAAAATCCTTGAGGCTCTGCTCCAGAAGGCCAGCCGCTGCATCCTCAGGAAGGCTCTGAACCCCGCCGAGGCTCTTTTCAATCGTCCCTTTAAAGCAGGAGGATTTCTTTACCTCAAGCGCTTCATCGCCTACAGGAACCGCAGCGACCTGGATATATAAGCTCCCTTCATACGTGACTGCCGCGGGCAGCAGGACAGTTACCGGCCATTCCTGAAGCTCTGTCTTATATGCCTTACCATTTGCCGCCAGGAGGCTTACATAGAACCTCAGGCTATCGTTTTCTGACCATGTTTTTGGAAATTTAAATTGAAGCTGCGTCGCCAGATGCTCTCCGGCATAGCCAAGCGTGACCTGTTGCGCCGTCAGCTTATTCCCGCTTTCATCTGGTGACACGGTCATTTCTATCATTCTCGCTTCCATTTATACACCATCCTTCCATGCGCCGTTTGTCTTGACGCATACTTTTTTCGCTTTTTTCCAGGTACCGTTTACTTTGACATATGCCGTCCCCTGCTTCCACGCGCCGTTTACCTTGACGCGCGCCTTTCCCGCTTCAGCCGGCGGCGATAAAACGCGCAGGGTCACCGTTTTGGTATATACCGACAGACCGCGCGCGTTTACCGCCTGGACTCGGAAATAAAAGACGCTTCCCGCCTTTCCCCCGTAAGAGGAGGGCAGAAAGCTCTGCGACTTTGCCGTGCCGGTATAAAACGTTGTCCATTTACTGTTATCCGTGCTGTACTGGTAGTTATATTTGCCGGCCCCGCTGTCTCCCCATGAGCCGCCGGACACGCCAACCTTGACCGCCGCCTCTGGCAGCACGGCCGTATTTGAAAGCTCAATCACCGGCGCCGCCGGGGCGGAACCCGCGGGGACATTCACGGTACAGCTCCCGCTTGACGCGGAGCCGGACGTCTGCGTGCTCGCAAAGGTAATTTTTGCGGGCAGCGTAGCGGCGGAGGTAACACCCGTCACCGAATACCACCCCGTGCTCGACGGCAGGTATTTCACGCGCGCCGAGGTCCAAGTGCTCGGCGAAGCGGGCTTCAGCTCCGCGTCAGTTGCAACCGATTTACCGTTCAGTGTAACAGAGCAGACGAGGTTATAGCCAAAATAAGAGCCGCCGCTAATTGGCGCCGTTGAAATTTTAAAACGGTAGTACACTGTGCTTCCGGACCGCTTGGTTTCATACGAAACGGTATGCTTGATGACCGGTGTGGTCGACATACTGTAGGTGCTTTGAATATCAGCCATATGCTCACCCCTCGTACATTACGTAGATGTCGCCGTTGCTGCCGAGGGACGCGGCGGGCGCCGACGTACCGCTGAGTATCTGATGGACGGACGGCTTGTTCGTCAGGTTGCTGTAATCGAGATAATACGAGCCCTGTTTTCCGTCGAGCAGGTCCGAGTCAAGCTTTGAGCCCGCGCCATCCTTTTCCAGTACAATATTGAACAGTCTCGTTGCGGATGGCTCGTCTTCGAGGTAATCCGTCAAGACCTCCGCCGCGCCCTCATGTAAATTACTTAGAGCCTCACGCGAAGCTGTTGTGAATTCTGCTAAGGCTAGGTTAAATGCTCCTGTGAATTCCTTTAGGTTGAGCGTATAAAGCGCCTGGCAAAATTTAACCCGCCGATCTGAATGTTCAATGACCTGGTTTCCGCCGGGCGCGACGAATACATACGCTAGGGCGATATCGTAATACCGATCTGATATTTGTAATGGAGGCTCTGCATTTGCTGAACCCTGCGAATAAACGATACTGATTTTTCTTTGTGCGATATCGAGCCTAAGTACTACTAAATCTTTACGTGGAGTTGCTCCTGCCGATGGAATATTCAATGTTAAATCAGCGTCGTTTTTGTACCAATATCCTTTTATCATTGCCGAACCCTTTGATACTATCAAGGTGCCGGATGTACCTTTTTTTACTTTCAGGGCTTCTTCATCAATGGTACTGTTTAAAATGTCGGTTTTAATAATGCCGGTGGAAAAGAAACTGCGCAGCACCTCGGCAAACTCATCTGCGTTATATTTTCTTTTATCTTCTGGCTTGCTATCAAAAAATCTTGATTTTTCTGCCATATTAAATTCCTCCTATCTTGTTTGTGGCTGTATTGCCCGTATTGTCCGCCCAATGTGTGAAGGGGCTGTACCAAATGTGATGTTGAGCGATATTCGGCCCTGGTCATATGATTCCTCTGCTTCTGCGACACGCATATCCTGAGCAAGGCCAAGCTCTGGGACATATACTGTCACAAGATCGCCTAAGTCGTAATGCTCACGATAAATAAAAGGGCTTGACTGCGATACCTCCGCTGTCAAGCTCTCAACTTTTTTATAATCCTGTAATTTGTGTTTTCCTTCTTCTGCTAGAGACAGTGTTGTTTCTGTTTCTGCGATTTCTAAAGTCCCGCAATCCACAAAGGTTTCACGCCGTCTATATCCTTTGGGCGTTTCTGTTTCATTTGTGACCGTGAGAACCGAACGATTATAATTCTCGCCTGCACCGGCGGCATATGCAACATTTTTATACGCTGCTGTATCATTGGAGTAGCTTATGCTTTCGACGCTTTCAAATTCCAAAGATATTATGACACGTGAATTTCTTGTCTGTTTTTCTGAACGGTCAACACCTGGGATTACATCAAAGCTATAAACGTCTGTTCGCGCCTGTGAGGGCAAGAGATAAATTTCATATCCCATATCCGTATATTCGCATATGCTCTGTAATGCCTCGTCCAGCTGGTCATAACGGCTCATCCAGACGGTGTTCATACCACGCTCCTCATCCGGGACAACCGTTAACATCATATTTCTTGGATTACTTGCACCATTACCTATGCCATATGGGATTTGACCGCTGACAAAGGTTTTCAAAATAGTTTCTGCAGGGACAGGATTTACAGTGCTGTTAACCGTTGATTTTTTCGGCACACAAAAATACCCGCCGTTTGCAGCCCCCTCATAAGGAACCACAAGCCTTTGGCTCGTCAAGCCGTCAAGATGCTGCCCTTGAATTACGACCTCAAAGCCTGTGTTTCCTAGATTTGATGTTACGGTGCGGATAATCCCTACACGATGTACATCTTCTCCCAGCATAATTAAATTATCGGGTGCAAATAGCACCTTGTTAAACTGTTGGGGTATAATGTGTATTTCAAAGTCCCCGACGCCCTGCCAAGAGCGTTTAAAGCGCAGGGAGGTATACAGGTCTATTTCGCCCAAAAATTCTTTTGTGGGCGATATCACCTTTATGACAGGCCATTCCAAGATTACACCCCCGAATAAAGATTGGTATACTCAATGCGTACCCGCGCATGTTTGTTGTCGTCGGCTGATTTGTAAGTAATCACATTACGCCCGGGCTGCAATTGCCAGAACTTTGAACGCATATCAAGCAAATGGAATGCGTCGCTTATTACGCCTCCCCTATGCAGTTTTACGCTCTTTTCCCCGCACTTTGTATAGATAGTTAAGTTATCCCCACTTTCTAACGAAAGGTCAGAAACAAGAATCGTTTCGCCCGTCGTTTCATTCGTAATCTGTGGAGAGGGGGCTTCACCTGATATCGTAATACGAACAGGAGCAGGAACAGTCCCGCCATACATAATTTCTATCGTGTTGTTTTGTACACCAAATGTAATGTCGGGCTCAAAGCATAGGGGAAATTCAAAGCCGACATCATCCTGATATGCAATGCTCTCACTGTATGTATCGAGCCCTTCCCAATATGGTTCCGGCGCGATAAATGTAACATCGCACTTGCTATAATTTTTTACCCGTTCCGTAAAGTCTGCTGGCAGAGTTGGGTATGCTTTGATTTTCACAGAAATATAGTCGTTGCGGTAATGCAGCTCCCCCGGTTCCCGCTGCGGCGTAAGCTTTGCTATCAGGCCAAACCGGTTCCGATACATCTCCTGCCTGCTGTCCCCTTTTACGTATACAGTACAGGGGATTTCACGGCTTTCCGCGCGGACGCTTTGCACGACTACGCCGTCCACGCCTGCCGCCTCGCTTGATATGAGTGTGTAATCTAAGCCGCTGACGCCGGAAAGCGCAGACAGCACGTATGGCTCCTGGAATTTCAGTTCTGCGCAGCCGGACAAGTCGGCAACCGAGCCACCGGGCGGTACATAGACAAGCTCCTGCATCTTATCCCCTCCTTCATTTCATTATCTGCCGCGCAAGCTCCTGCGATACCTTCCGCAGAGCGCGCTGTGTCTCGACCGGGCTTTTGACCGGCTGGTTGAAGTTGACAGTCAGGTTGACCTCCGGCGCTTTTACGCCTGCCGTCGTCTCCCCAATTTGCCGCGCATACTCAATGCGGTTCGCCCAGAACCTGTTTGCCGCGTCAATTGCCACCCTTTGCGCCTGCTGATAGGCGCTGCCCGTACCGTTTTGGATGACGTTAGAGTACGCGTCAATATCCCAGTTCTTGCTTTTAAATCCCTCATAGAGTTTTTCTGCAAGCGTTTTGCCGGCAAGGTTAAATTCCGGCGCAAAGGACTTAATGAGATTGATGACCTCTTTCATATTTCCGCTCATTATGGTCTTTTGTGCCTCGGCCTCCAGTGCGAAGGACGAGGTCAGCTTTTCATACTGCTCGTTCAAAGCGTCCTGCCGCTTTTTCAGCGCGTCCTGCTGCTTTGAGGACTCCTCTTTCACCATGTCCATCTGCTTCTGCAGCTCTTCCTTTTGCTTCTCGCGCGCTTCCGCCTCCAGCCGCTTTGCCTCCTCCTGGTCGAGCCGGTTCAGTTCCTTCTGGAGCTGCTTGCGGTTGTAGTCGTCCTTTTCGTAAGCGAGCTGCAGGGCGGTCGCCTGGCGTTTCGTCTCATACTCCTGGCGCTTATCCTCAGATTCCTGCGCCTTGGAAAGCTCGTCGAGGGCGTCAATCTGCCCCTGGATAGCCGTTACCGTCTTATCCTCCCAATCCTGCCAGCTCTTGATTGACTGGTTGATGCGGTCGGTTTCGTATTTTTTCTGCTTCTCGTATTTATTTTTAAGGGCCTCGGTCACGCCGTCCGCGATATTGTCCAGCTTGTCGGTGCGCTCGTCGCGCAGCGTCTTTTTCAGGTTATACAGCTTGATTTCGAGGCTCATTGCGTCCTCAGCGTTCATGCGGTATGTCTGCCGGATACGCTGCAGCTGCCGGATTTCTTCTTCCGTCGTAAGCTTACCGAGCGCCTTTTTGTTTTCAATCCCCTTGAGCGCGGCGTCAAGCGCTTCCTTAGCCGCCCTTTCCTCCGCCTCCTGCAAGGCTTTGCGGGCGTTGTACAGGCGTTTTTCCATGTCCATCTGCTCGTCGGCGTTTTTGGAGTATGTGGAATTGATGCGTTCAAGCCATGCGATTTCATCCTGTGCGGAGAGCTGGTTTAAAGCCTTGCGGTGTTCCAGCAGCTTCAACTCCTGCTGCAGCTCCTCGTTGCGGTCGTCTTTTTTCTTGGCTTTTTGAGTGGGCAGGTAGTCGCTTATTTTGATGGATTGGTACGCTTTTGTACGGGCGTTTAGCTGGTCGAGCTGTTCGTTGTATCCTGCTAGTTCTGCCTGCGCTGCGATTAAAGGGCCGTAGACATCGCCAAAGCCACCGCCGCCGAACATGGTTTTGTAGGCGTTGAGCTGGGTTTCCAGCAGGTCGATTGTTTCCTGCGTCGCGTCGCGCAGGGATTCGACCTTCTGGCGGTCTGCTTCTATGCTGGCGAGCGCCTCCGCTTTCTTTGCTTCAAAGAGGGATTTCACGACAGCCTCCTGGTCGGAGAGGGACAACGTACCGCTTGCGATTGCCTGGGCAAATTGCGGGTAGGTATCGATGAGACTTAGTATGGTATCAAGGTCAAGCTGCTGGCCTTCGTGCAGTGTTGCGTAGGCCGAACCGAGGTCGTTTACAGCCGTTGTATACTGCTGTATGCTGCGGATTTTGTATTCAGCGGTTTTATCCTCTGGAAATAGGTTTGCGCCGTTGCTTTCTATTGTTTCGCGCAACTGTTCGCTCTGTTCTACGATTGATTTTAAGTGCTGAATATCATCGTTGGTTGCCTCGTTTATTGCCTTGCTAATAGAAGATAAAATGCTTTTAACGTTATCTATCGCCTCCTGTGGCGCACCCTCGTCAATGAACTTTTCTTGAAGCTTATCCAAATCATTAAAAAATTCACGGAGAGTTTTTTCAGCATCCGCTGTATTAATAGTTAATGAATAATCACGAGAAGTGCCAAATCCTTCATCGTATGATGTGATACCATACTTTTTAGTTAATGTGTCAAGTTCTTTAAAAGCAGCTGCTGTCCCAGATACAAACTTCCATGAGCCGGTATAATACCAACTGTCTGTCGCAAGCTCTTCCCTCGCTTTTTTAGCTTCTGCAAAAATTTCTTGCTCCTTCAACTTCGCCTTTGCCACCGCAAGTTCCTTGATTTTTTCAATCTGCACGTCTATATTTCCGTTAACAAGGTCAAGATTTCCGGCCTCTGCGCCGTACATCTCTACAAGCTTTTCTTGGACTTGTAACAACTGTTTTTTAGTACTGCTTTCTTCGTCGTGGGACAGGCTTGTGGTGTCAATTTTGGTTTTAAGCTCCACATAATCATCGGATAAATCCTGCAATGTTTCGCTTTCTTTCTTGTATTCTTCCGCAAGCTGTGCCGCTTGTCGGCGGGCTTCTTCCTGCTTTTCTTGTATTTGAGACAATCCCGTTACTATCAGGTTTGCCACGATTCCCACACCCGCCGCAATTGCTGTCCCCCACGCAAGCGCGGGAGTTGCCGCCTGATGAAAAGCCCTTTTTGCTATTTGCACCTGTGTGATTACATCAGACAGGCTGCTGACGGTGCCGGGCGCAATATTGTCAAGCGTGCGCAGGGATGATGTCATTAAATCAACACCTGTGCTTGCGTCCTTATATGCCTTTTTGTCTGCCAGCTTTTCCGCGCTTTGAGCTTGTTTTTTGACAAAAGTATCTTGCGCGAGAATCGCCGCATCGTATTGCCGCGACAGCTTTTGCAGGCTTTGCGTTTCTTTTTCCAACGCAGCCGATGCCGCCCCAATCTGTGCAGGTGATTTGTATACGGCAGGTGCGGCCTCGCTTTGCAGCCGCTTTATTGCTGCCCGTGATTGTTCGATTCTGTCGCCCAGCTCTTTTATTTTTTCGGCGTATTTGCGGATTTCGGTTGTGTCCGAAAAACAGGTTTTTAATATTGATTCGGCTTTTTCTCCTTCTATTCCTATTTTTTCAAGCGACAGCCGAACGGAGTTTAAAATGTCCTCATCGTTTATTTCAACCGGGATTTTTACGGGTTGCGTGGCTTGTTTGGTCTTGTTGGGTATGTCATTAAGCCAATTTGTAACTTCCTGCACGCCCTGCGGGTTTGCCATGCCGCCCCAAAGACGGCTGCCCGCGTCCTCACCAGCGTCACCAACCGCTTTAGCCGATTGCGCTATATCGCGCAGGCTTTCTTTCGATTCATCCGCTTTTTCTTTCAGCCCGTCGTTGTCTAAATCAATGCCTACAACAACTCTCCCAGCATTTAATTCATTTGACATAAATATCACTCCTTAAATTTGAGCATAACAAAAGCACCTACCCATAAGGATAAGTGCTTTCGTTTGGTTTTTTGCTGTCCGGGGCGCATTACACCCGGCGCGAACATGTGTGTGGGTTATTTTTTGTCCGCATTCCGTCCTAACAAAAGCGGAGAGGCTTTTTAATTTCCCTAAAAGATAGCACCCGCCGTTTTTGGCGAGTGCATAATTTTATTGATTTAATCCTCGTGTTTGGCTGGTGTTTTTTGAGGGCGAGCTTACAGATTCATTATTTAACCCCAAACTCTCTTCCCATTCTTTTTCGTATTCCGTATCTGGTATAATTTCATCCTCGTACGCTTTAAGCCCTATAAGCGCAATGCCTTTAAGGACGAAATATCCAGCAATCGAGCAAAACAGGCATATAAGAGCGTTGATTAACCCCGCGGCGTTAAACTGTGTCGAAGTGCGGACATATTGATATGTAATGCCGACAGTCTCACTTACCTGCACAAAAGCTGTAAATATAAAAACCGCAACTGTTGCTAAAATTCCCAGGCATAAAAAACCTGTTGCAAAGCTTTTCATCGAATTAAAAAACTTCTTATTCATGTTCACTCACCTCGACGCTATATTACCATAAAAATACAAATATCGCAATAATCAATCGTACTCGTCGGCAAAAACTTCTTCGTCTGCGCCGCTGCCGTCGATATTGTGCATATCGTTGTAAGCGTCCATCATGGCAATAAACTCGTCGTAGTAATATTCCTCAAGCAGCTCGTGCTTTCCGATTCCTACACTTCGCGCAATCGCTAACCAGCGTTGGAGCCAATACTCACCGGCTTCTGTGCGCCCATCTTCGATTTCAAGCGGCGCACGTTGCCGAAAAAATCAGATAAATTGTTGACCTCCTCAAAGGCCAACAAAACATCCGTAAGCTCTGTCGGCGAGAGATTGCACACCACATCAGGGTCAATGTCAAGCAGCTCTGCGGCAAGGGTGCACACCTTATCAGGCACTGACACAATCAGCCTGCCCAGCACGTCAAATAGCGTAGCTTTGTCTAACGCCATTATTTCTGCGATGAGCTGGCTGACGTTTTTTGCGTCCGGGAAAACGTCGCCCAATAAAAAAGACGCGAGGTTATTTGTCGTCTGCAAAAACTTGACATACCTTCCGATGGGCAGCTTGCGCACGGTAATGCCGTGCACTACACGCTCCTCCGGCTTGCTCATATCAACGCTCTTGTTTTTTATAAACACACCCATAGCTTAACCCTCCCCCGATACAACCGGCGTTTCGGGAAGGGCTGGGATGGTATCGAGCCATGTAAGCGGCGTACCCTTGTCGACGTCCTTTGTCTCGCGGATGGTATGGTCGATTTTACGCGGGGAACACTTGAACGTCAGCTCGTAAGACTGTGCGTCGTTGTTATCCCCCCTCGTGTTATGTGTAATCTTGTACCCGGTGCAGCGGCAGGAAGGATAACGGAATAAACGGTAGCCAAAGTCACCGCGCAGCGCGGAGAAGGTAAACGCGACGAGGGGCGCGTCGTCAAAGGTTCCCTCCTTGAGCTCGCCCGTTGATTCGTCAAGAGCCGCCCCAGCAAGCGCCGCAATGTCCTTCGTGTCTGCCTCCAGCACGGTAATAACGAGGGTTGTGTCCTTCCACTCCGCCCCGCTGTCGTAAACGTCGTCGTCCGCGTAAATCGTATATTCGGTCTTGTTGTCGGTCGGCGCGCCGCTTGACGCCCCAGGGAGCTTTGTGACTGCCCCCGCCTTATATGCTGTAACGGTGTCCTCTGTAACCGGCGCATAGCCACAATTTGCAAAGCCTTTCAAATATTTCTTTCCCATTGTGTATTTCTCCTTTCAGTTTTCGCCCCAAAGGGCAATTTCGCAATAAAATGTTACATACCCGCTGCCGCGCTCCAACAATAAAGGGCCTCGGCGCGGGCGGGCAATGCAGAACGCGGTATCGGTCAGGTTGATAACGTGTTCTTCTGTGCCGCTGTCGAGCAGCTTGAATATCTCGCTGCAGGCTTTATACGCCTTATCGCGCGTCGTATCGCGGCACTGCACCTGAATATAGCGGGTGCCCGTGCCGTCGTTGATGCTGCCGACCGTGTGCGACCATTGCGCAAGGTTGATGGCCTGAACGCATTTGGAGACGTCCGGCATAAAATCGCAGGTGACGTTTTTGTATCCCTTTGATTCCAGATAAGTTTTTAACGCTTCAATCATCTGCACCACCTCCAAACACTTCCTCTATTATGCCGCCCGCGATTGCCTGTAAAATACGTTCAGATTCATCAACTAGTACGCTCTCCAAATACTTTGACCTGCCTTCACGCGGATGGTCATAATAGATTTGCTCGTGTTGGTCAGCCGCATAAGGTGTATTAAAGCTCACCGAGCCTTTTTCGGCTGTTTCGGGCACCGTACCCAAAACATTAACACCGCCGCCCTTTTCTCCTTCTGCGTAAGCCTGGCCATCAAGTTCTACCCGGACACTGCCGCGCAAATCGCCGGTGTCTATCGGTGCCCGCTGCTGGCTTTCCTCTGCAACATACATTAATGCATCAGCAAGTCCTTTCGCGCTGCCGTGCTCCATGTTGTCAACACACGCCTGCAGTTGTTCCACAACATCGTCCAAGCCGCGCAAGTACTCCTCCGGCGGAATATCTATCCTTTTACCCATACAACCACCTCACAGCGTTATTTCGTAGTGGTCAAGCGCGCCGAAGATGTCCTTGACCGGCTGGCAGCCCTTGACCTCAAACCGCTGCCCTTCTGCATAAACAATACTCAAGGGCGGCAGGGGCGCATCGCTTAAAACCGTTGCCTCGCTGATAACCTTTTCGCCGTCCTTGTTCAGCACTTCCTTGCGGGTGAAATCAAGCCGGCAAACAAAATCATCCCCGTCCCTATCCAGAGGCGGGGAGAACTCTGTGTCGCCATATGCGTTTGTACCCTGGCAGCGGTGCACCTTGATAATCTCGGTATAATGCCCGCTCCAAATGCTCATACAATCGCCGCCGTTCCCTGCAAATACGGGTGCATCATCCTGTATGCTTCAACGCTTACCAATGTACCCGTATATGGCTTCTTCGCGCTGTCATAGCTCTCTGAGGCTTTCCCAAGGTTAATTGATGCCACGCCCTGTTCCTGCAGCCTGCGGCGCTGTGAGGCTTGTATATCAGCGAGGGCAAGGGCTTCCAAAGCCTGCGCTATCTTTACTTTCTCCGGCGTGTCCTCATGGTTGCGCGGGAACGCCATCGGCTGGTGCAGGTCGCGCCGGAAACCCGAAAGCCGGAGCCCGTCTATATGGCGGGCGGCGGCCTTTAAACACGCTTCTTTGCGTTCGTCTGATAACATCGCCCATTGCTCCGCCTGCGGCTCAAAGGCAAGCAGTTCGTTTGCTTCTTTAATCGTGATGTATGTATCCTTTTCAGGCGTCAACATATTATCACCTTACCCGTTTGTAATCAACTGTGCGATTGGGATTGCCTTCGGGTCAAACTTCACGTTCCAGTTCGCGGGTGCAAATAGCTGCGCGTCGGTCGGGGAATCTGTCCAGCCGGATTTTGGCACCGTAAAGCTAAAGCCGTTCGGGTGTATGGTTTCACGGATTCTCGTAATAAGCTCATCCTGTCCGCCATTCTTCTTTGCATCGCGTGTGGATTCAACTGGTACATCGACGCGTCCGGGTGCATGCCTGAGTACACCCGTGCCTAACAGGTAGGTGTGGTACTTCTTCAAGTCCTTATTCGCGCCTTCCCCGCCAACATCCTCTGCCGTCACGCTGTCGTCGATAATTACGGTATAGCCGTTCGCCGACGCAAGGGTAGTCGGGCGCTGAATGCCGTTTGCGTCGCTCTGTTTCCAGTATTCCAGCACCTGAAGGTTTTCAAGCGTATGCGCAACGTCTGAATGCATGACGGCAACCTTGAACTCCGTCTTATTGTCGCCCAAAGCCTCTGTTGCAAGGTCATTGAGGTCCGTTGCTTCAATTTTGCGCGGCGCCGCAGTATCGGAACCGAGGTCAACAATATGTTTTTCCTGCCACTTCTTTGTATAACCTGTAGAGCCTGTAATCGAGAAAAGGCCGCCAAGCAAGCCGATAAGCCTTTTCTGCCTGCGTTTATGCCAATAACGCGCAACCGATGATACAATATGCCCCATCGGGTCAGCGCCGGAGAGCTCCGCCGTGAAGTTACGGGCAAAGAAGCCCTTTGCGCGTCCGTAGACAACGCCGGTCTGGCTGTCGCCGCCTGTTTCTTCAACGTCGATATCGGTGCGGCCGTCGTAGTTCTGTTCCTCTCCATCCAGGGTGTTATAGAACGGGATGGTGTAAATGTTGCCTTGGCTCTGAATCATGTTCCTGATGGTGGAATCCTCCACCATGACGCCGCTGTCAAGCAGCGCGGTAAGCACCGGGTCGGGCGCCTCGTTCCAATCGTTTAAAAAAAGCTCCTCGTCAAACGGAATTCCAAAAATTGTTCCTGCCATAATTATTTACCTCCAAAAAGTTTTTTGTATTCGTCGGGATGTTCGTGCTTAAAGTTGTACTTTTCTGTATAAGTCAGCTTTGCAAACGCTTCCTTCGTCATGGGCGGCTCGCCCGCTTCCGCAGGGTTGCCTGGTGCCCAAGATTCTTTCTTCGTTTTCAAGACCTCAGGAAACTCCTTTGCCGCTGCCTCTGCCGCCTCTTTCACGCCTGACACACTGCCGTTCTCGTCCACATTGATACTGCCAAGGTCGATGACCTTTTCAAGCAGCTTCGCATTGTAGCCCTCCAGACTGCGGATTTCTGCACTGATAAGGCGGGCGTTTGCCATCGCAAGCGTTTTTTGCTGCTGCGCTGTAATGTTTGACTGGAAAGTGGACACGCGCGCGTTCAGGTCTCCTAGCTCTTCCCCGTCGCCTACGCCCAGCACGCTGCGCAGCGTTGCCTCGTAAGTCTTTGCGGTCGTACGGTAGCCTGCGGATTCCTGCCGCAAGCCTTTCACATAATCCTCCGTAAAGGTCCTGCCTTTTGGGGATACACCATTATCACCCGTTCCTGACGGGTCGCCCTCTTCGGCAAAAAGCTGGATATTGAGAGGGATAAATCTGTTTTTCATTGTTTTTCTCCTTTCGATTTTAGATAATATAAAAGACGCTGCCGTCTGGGCAACGCCTTTCTGCCTGTTATTCTGCGATACCACCATAGTTACATCGCTCCTGCTTTCTGTCCCATGCACCACAATTTTCTTTGTGACAGTCGCAAAAGCTTGCCGCATTGTTTTCTATGGTGGTCGCTATATTGTTGCGGCCTTCCTCGTCAAATTCAAAAGCCGTCTGTGTCGTAACATGCCGGTGTACAGCATAAGGGCATTTCATTGTGATTCCTCCAAAAAAAGTTATAAAAAGACCGCCGGGCCATTAAAGCCAAGCGGTCTTTATTTCGGTTCCCATGTGATTTCAGCGATTTGGTTCGGCGTAACGGTTGAAAGGCCCTGTGAGCCGTCCTCGATTTCCACGAGATACGCCGATTCTGCGTTACCCTTGAAGTGGACAATCTGCACTGTCCCTATCCGTCCATCCGTCAGCCGGACAACACTATGCTCTTTTATTTTTTTCAACATAACAAGTCACCATCCTTGGGGTGTCAAGCCCATTATCGTATATCCATGTGGTTTTCACCGGTTGGCGCTTCCCGTTCGGTCCGTCCACTAGAAGCATGACGTTGAATTTCGGCCCGTAGCCATCGTCGCCAATCGGGATTGCCCTGTAACGGTTCAGCCCGGCTTTAATTGCTTCTTCCAGCTGCCCTGCGTTACCTTGATTATACCCGAGCGCACCCTGGAAAACAACTGCTTTGTGCTTTCCGTACTCATGCTCTGAATTTAGCGAGTAGGCCGTCAGCTTATCGCTGATTCCCCGCGGCGTTTCAAAGTTATTAAGCGGCGAATGCTCCGCATTTGAACCATATTTTCGAAAAAAACGCGCGTCCCATTGCAGCCGCTGGTACCGCACGGAATTGGCTTTCTTCATGCGCCGGAATCCTGCAAAGGTCGTTGGCGCGTCCTCCGGCAGAAGCGCACGGTATTTGCGCCATTCATGCAGGTCTGCGTTACGCTGCCGCTTAACTGCCTGTTCCTGTGCGTATGCTTTGCGTTCCGCGTCGCTGCGGGTGTCTTCAAACGGCTGCATGCTATTGCGGGAAAGCTCAGATAGCTCCTTGCGGGAGAATACCGCTGCCGGCAGGATGGAAAACCTGTGCCGGCAGTTCGGATGTATGGTTTCATAGCCGTGCACCAGTGCTGTTTCATACAGCAAAGGAAAACGCAGCAGTTCGCCGCCCGGGCCTTTGTATTTACCGTTTGCCGCCTCGCGTGTGAGGGCGTAGACGCGCGCCTGATACTGTGCACAGACCTCGCAGGTTGGATGATGGGTTGTACATCGCACTAAGTCATAGCCCCATGCCTGCCCCTGCATAATTTTCGCCTTGTTCTGCGCTTCTGCGGGCGTGGTACGCGAAACCATTTCGGCGTACTTATCAAGGCTCACAACCGCGCCGTTTTTGTACCGCACGCCCATTTTCCCATTCGGTTGCTTTAAATCAAGCCCCAGCAACCGCTTGACAAGATCTTTCTGCATATCCCTGACGGTGCCGCCGGTCGCTTCTTTCAAGGATGCCGCACGCAGGCCGGCCGCGCGTATTTCATCTTCCATGCGCCTGCCGACGATGTTTGCAGCCTGATTGAGGCTGTCAACCGTATTTTGCACAATGAGATTGATTTGCTCTGTGTTGATGCGGGAAAAGAGGTTATACGCGGGCTTCGGCATCCCCGCTTTCAAAATATCCTGCACCGCATCCTCAAGCCCTGTCGTGTAACCCTCAAGCACCAACTGCTTTACAAGCTCCGGCGTAGCCTTTTTCAGCTTTTTCAGCTCGGCAGTAATTTGCTTTAAAATGCGCCGTTCATACAGCGCCGGAGAGCCGCGCGCAGATTTGGTTGTGATGATTTCCACCAGGCGTTTCTGCGCAAGCTCATACAGACGTTTCAGTTCTTCAGCTTTCGTCATCCAGCGGTTCCTCCTGTACTTCCTCGGGCGGCTCTACAGGCGGTGCCGTCCCCATATCCTGCGCCGCATCGTCCGCGCGTATCTCGTCCAGCTCCGCCGCCGCGTCCTTGTCACCCAGGCCGTCAAGCCGCTGGATTGCCGTATGCTGGCTGATTGTAGGCTTGTTCCCTGTGCGGAGGTTCATAATCTGTGCGTTCTCCACCTCGTCGTCTGGAAGGCCGTCGTTCCATTTGATGCTAATTTCCTGCGGCGGCAAGCTTTCGCCGTAAACCGCCGCGCTCGCTGAGATAATGCCTTTAAGCGCAGGGTCGAACTTATTGGCAATCCTGCGCGCCTTTGCAAGCGGCGACATCATCAGGCGGCGCAAGGCGGAACCACTCGGGACCTGCCCCGTTTTGTTTGAGAGGTCGCCGAAGATAGCACTGCCCATCTCCGAGATGGTGTAAAGCTGGTTAATCAACAGCTCAATCTGCTGAAAATTGGCGGACAGGGATGCGTCCCACGTTATGTAATTGACGTCCGGGTCGTCGCGGTTATTTCGCGGAAAGTAATTGCCAACCTTCAGCCGCCACTCACCTGTTACCCCGTCCTGCTCCAGTGCGCTCTGTGGGCCGCTCATGCTCGGTGCAGCATGCTTGTCAAGCACCTTGCTAATCTGCGACACCCGCACCATCAGTTCCGATATGATACTGTCCACGCTCTGGTAATCGTCAATTCCGTACACGCGGTCGGAGGTAAGGACATTCGAGACACGGAACACCGGGCAAACCTTCAGCTGTGTTTCAAGCTGTAATTCATCCGGCGCTGTAAGCTCCCGCCCAATCGTCCATCCGCCTTCTGACCCTTCCAGCTGGTAGCGGTGCTGTTCACACTCCGCGGGTGCTTCCGGGTTATGTACCTGCACTTTTAGCTCCCACTGGCGGCGCAGCTCGTCGGTTGGGTACGCCCACGCAAAGACGTGATACTGTACCCGCTTGATGTTGCCCTGCTCAACAACCATATGCCAGTGCTGCGGGCTGACCGTATCAATTACCGGCACGCCTGCGGGATTGCCCAAAAGCAACAGGCCGTCCCCGTACCGGCTGACGTCGATTGCGCACATGTATGCGGCGTCCAGCAGGTTTGTTTCTGTAAGCACCCTGTCGATTACTTCCTGTTGCGTCTCTCTGCCCGCGGTGATTTTCGGCGGTTCACCAAAGATAAGATCTGCAATCTTAAGCGTCATCAGCTTCTGGTAGCTGAGAATGGTGGCAAAGGATACCGCATGAGAAAGGTTTCCGGCAACGCGCTCGATACGCTTGAACTGTTCTTCGTACACCTTTGCGTGTTCATCCTCAAACACCAGCCGGTTGTCGCGGTAGGTTCTTAGCCTTTCCCGCTCACTTTCCGGCGGCCATTGGCTGCCTCTTTTCAAAAATTTCAGGCTTGTCAGCATTTATATTCCTCCAATTGTAACGGGGCTGGTACTGCGCCTCATATCATCCTCACAGGCATAACGTACAGCGTCGATGCTGTGATTGTCCCTGTCCGGGTAATTTGCTTTCCAATTCCCGTTATGATCCTTCTCCAGCTCATAGTTCGTAAACTCTCGCGCTGTCTCAGGGCAGCGGATTGGGTCGATGATAATCTCTTCCAAATCCTGCAGCCAGCGGATGCCGTGCTCTACGCTGCCGGGGCCCTTCTTTGCCGCCCGGACAAACACCCCGCGCTGGCGCAGCTCGTCGTTGCTCCGTGGCTCCGCGCTCTCTGCGATGACCGGCTGGCCGTATATGTTTTCCCGCCTGATTTTATCAGCTGCAGTATCAAACGACGCCCCGACCTTGTAAAATTCGTAAAACAAAAAGAGCCGCCGGCGCTTACTGTCCAGGTGGCCCACAATATATACAAACGGGTCTGCCGCATAGCCCCAGTCAAGGCCGCGGCGCAGCTTGTCAAATGTCTTGATTTCATCATCTGTAATGGGCTGAAGCTTTACATTGCGGAAAATTTCGCCGCCGGTACCCGTGACTTCGCCCAGGTATTCATGCGCGTACGCTTCCGGCTTTGCCTGCCTGAGGTGTTCCGCCTCAACGAAAAAAGTCTCCCCGAGCCATTCGGGCGGGACGGCCAGATAATTGCTTTGGTGCACGAGCCTGCCCGGTTCCGGCACCGACGCCCATTCGTTTACCCAATTGTTCTTGCGCTGCGGCGGGTTGTATGTGTAAAACACTTCAAACCGTTCACCGCCGCGCAGCATGGACTGGTTGATGGTGCGGATTTCCCCCAGCCCGTCAAACTCGTCGGCTTCCTCATACCAGACATAACGGATGTATCCCTTCGATACCTTCGTGGATTTGAGCTTCTTCGGCTTGTCGGCGCCGCGGAACAGGATTTTCCGCCCTGTCGGCAAATAGACCATTTCAAGCGGGGATAGCTTCTCCTGCCAAAGGTGTGACATCCCGAGCTTTTCAATTGCCCAGGAAAGCTGCTCGTACACGCTGTCCTTCAGGTACAGCCCAACCTTACGGATTACCACAGCGTTTGCGTCCGGGTGCTTTGCCATCCCCAGGATGATTTCAACCGCCGCGAACGACGATTTTGTACTGCCGCGCCCGCCGCCGAGCTGGTAATGCGTGTACTGCTCCGCTTTAATCGCCTGGTGAACCGCGTAAAAAGACGGCGCGATAATGTTTGACAGCTTAACCATCGTCATCAGCCGGCAGATCGTCTACGATTTGCACCGGCGCGGCGCCGTTTATCTGTACCCTTTCCGTAAACATACCCATATGCTTGCCAAGCAGCTCCAGCGCCTTGATTTTGTCTGCGAATCTGATTTCGCGCTCAACGCCCTCTCCGTCTTCCCCCGGTATCGTCTTGACCTTTACCGTCGCAATTGCCGCCGTATCGTCGGCTTCCGCGTCTTTCAGTACCATCGCACTTTCCATATCGATAACATCAGGCGCGTTTACAAACGCAATTCTTGCAAGCTCACGCACTACACGGTCAGCGTTTACGCCAGTCCGTTTCGAGCGTTCCGCCATTTTTTTGTCGATGTACGCGCGGATTTCATGTTTCTTCATAAGCTCATAACCAATCTCGCCGGCGCTTGTACTGCTGTATCCGGAACGGATTGCCGCCTGTGTTGCGTTGAGGTCAATCAGGTACTCTTCCGCAAATCTCTTCTGTTTCTTTGTCATAGTTTATTCCCTCCTTTGGGCAAAACAAAAGACAGCAACCGGGCGGCCTGCTGTCTTTTATATCTATTTGTATCGTAATATACCAATCGCTATTATAATTATAACACACCGAAACGGGACAAGCGGGGACAAACGGGACACTTTTTCAACTTTTTTTTAAAAATCTTAAAGTTTTTTTCTTTAAAGCTCCTGCCGTTACCTCTAATCCCATCTTTCCAGCGACTTTCCACCACTCTTGACCATTAACATAGTGCAACCGAATTGCCCTAGCTATATTCACATCTTCAATTCCATCCAAAAACGCATCCACTTCTGACACAATCCGTTCAAGCCTCTCCAGCCGCTTCAGAAGCTTTTCTTTGCGCGGGTTCGGGATATGACCGCGAATTGTTACCGGGTGCTCGGTGTACGGGTATTCCGGGGACGAACCCTTTACGGTGTCCGTCCCCTCGACGTAGTCGGGCAACTCTTGTAGCTCCCTGTGGATACTTTTAATCTCGGCCTTCGCACTTTTGTACTGGGATAATTCTTTTGCTGTCACCTGACACCCTCCAAACTATTTCACTGGGAAAGAATCCCGGTCGAGTTTCTTTTCTTTGCGTGCTGCGTACCGCCATAAGGCAAGCAGCACAAGAAATGACAAAACAGTCAATGCGCCGATTCCGGCGAGTATGTAGGTGATGATGTTCATTGCAATTCCTCCAACAAAACAATAGTTGGAACTCCATATTCGTCACAACACTGACGTTCTATTCTGCACCCCCGCGCGTCTTCCCAGTTGGGTGCGAATATAGCCACATCCGCTTGGCTTAACATCTCTATGCTTTTTGCAATAAATTCTAAGGGCCTTCCATCAAAATCTTGAAAGAAAGTATCCAGCACCTCAATGTCTCCAAATTGTGATTTTGCTAAGTCGATTACCGCGTTACGTTCAAGTTTAATCTCTTCGTCGGTTTTTCCTCTCATGGGTTGTGAAATAAATATTTTTTTCATTACAATTTTTCCTTCTGTGCTTCAATTGTTTTTATGCATTGTTCGCATTTTTGGTATTCTCCTGGCAACCATACGTCAAACAATGTGCATTTCGGTTTTTTGCGTTCTATCGGGGCTTTCCTTCCGTGGGTGCGGTCACGACACGTATAGTATTTACACAGCTCGTTTCCAAAAAAATCTCCGGCATAGAGACACCTGTTCTCCAAGTTTTTATCGCAAGGGACTTTGTGCTGCACTGTGATGTTCATGGTTCTGCCTCCACTTTTTTAAACTCATACACCCATACCCACGGGCTAGCGTCCCAGCGGTATAAATGGAGGTCGGATTTTTTTATCGTAGAATTCCAAAGGTGCTCAAATTGTTGATGCATCTCACTTCTAAATCCATGCTCAGCGATTATTCCTTCATTGTCAAAATTACTCCAATCTTTACAGATGTCCCGCAACCGCTCCGCCTTAACGCCTGTTACCTGTAAAAACGTGCGTGCAGCTGCTTTCGGCATGTGGATAGATGGTCTCCATTTAGGTAAATCACACCAATTAATGTGTTCAGGCTCAAACCAGTATCCTTCTGCTCCGTCAGGATAATCCGATTTGTACACAAAATATAAAGCGTCTTGCCAATCGTGTGTATAGCAGCCCCACGTTTCCCGCACGTAGAGATAATCGCCTGCTTTGTATGGAGCATAATCATCTATTCCAGATGCCGGAAAACCTATGCCACCGTCCGTCCACTGGCAATCTTTCCAATGCCACATACCTTCTCTATCCCTGCTGGGCTGCGGCTTAATAACCCGCCGTGTCTGCGTTTTCCTGCCATCCATAACCGCCCGCGTCATTTCGGTGTTAAACAATATCGGCTTTGCTATAACGAGTAATTCAGCTCTTGTCATTGCTCTCACTCCTTATTTCCGCAACAATTATTGTATTGCTGTTTCTGGATTTACATATCTTTTTGACCTTTCGCGCCCGTATCAGGGCCTTTCCCTTGCTCTTGTACAGTTTTGCGTCGGAAAGGTTAGAAACGCTAATACCATAATGAATAGTTTGTATTGGATAGCGGAGCATGGCTCGCAAGTTAAATCGAGTGTAAAACCAAGCTTTCCCGCGTGTGTCTATTATCTTTATTACATAGGCTTTATTCATGTTCTACGCTCCTTTTATTTGCGCAATTCCGCTGCGCAGGCCAAAAGGCATTTATCGCATTTGACAGCGCGTGCGGTGCCGTCGTTTGTATAAAAGCAAGGGATTCCATAAATTTTGCATACTGCACAATCCCCGCCTCTTTCGCCGTGCCTGCAATTATTACAAAACATTCCTGCGGGGACGGTGATTTCATCTTTGATTTTCACTGTGATTCCTCCAACTCATTCATTTTAAAAATCCGCTTGTTACAGTCGCTACAGTAGGCGTATTTGCCCTGCCTGTGCTCTAAAGGCGAATAAAATTCGCTATTGTCTTCTTCTGTGCCATCAAAACGCTGATAGTATCGTGTGCTGCCACAAACATAATCTTTGGTGTAAAAGCCAGAATCAGACCCGCAATGCGGGCATTTATCAATTGGCGCTATAAAATATTTAATCGCCATTGTTTGCCTCCTGTTCCTTCAGCGCGGCCTCGGCTTCCTTGCGGGTGATTGTCTTTGTAGCATCTAAATATTGCCCACACTTCGGACACTGTAAAACCATGCGCTCCCCGTATGGAATGCCCATTAAGTCCTTTCCGCAATAAGGGCATAGGCAGGTATTATGTTCGTCATCGCCCCACACCAGAGGCTTGCGTGGCATATCCAGCACCACACATCGTTCATCATTCTCCGCCCGCACCAATTCCCGCAGGTGGTCGATGGAGCCTAAATCAACGATGTCATCCGGCGTGAGGCCTGTGTCCTCGTATTGTTTGAGCCGTGCCCTTAACTCTGCTGCTTGTGTTGCTATCGTGTGGAGCAGAAACACAGGACATTCGTGGTTGCTAAACGCGCACTCGCCTACCGCGACACATAGTTCACAATCGTCCAGTTCGGATAAATCACAACCGTGTTGTCGGCATTGCTGTCTTATGTAATCCATAAAAGGCTGTTCCATCCCGCAAATTTCAACCCATCCATTTTTATTGACGTGGGCGAGGTTGAGCATGGTTTCCGTGTTGCTTCGTGGGTTATCAGTTGTCAATCTGTCCATGTTGATTCCTCCTTTGTCATTTTTTAATTTTTATACCTGTTCCGCTGCAATCTGTGCATGGTTTGTCGTCCATCGCTCCGGCTGCGTCAGCGTATCGCGTTGTTCCGGTTCCTCCGCACGCCGGGCAAAGGACATTTTTTACCGTTTCGTTTATGACTTCGAGCGCCTTTTCAATGTCTTCCAACGATTTGTCGAGCTTTTCTATTTTTTCGCGTACTTCTTTTTTAAGTTGGAGTTTTCGGTTTTGTATTTCGCACTTTCGAGCGTACAGATTTGATACGGTGTCATTCATGTGGTTTCCTCCGTTTTATTTAATTCGGCAAGTTCGAGTTGTTGCGCTAATAGCTTGATGATTTCCGCCGAACTGTCGTTAAGCTTATACGGCGTGATTATGGCGACTAGCATCAAGCCGTTTTTTACCGCAAAATAAAGCTCACCTGCAGCACGTCATAAAAACGCTTTATCGGATTTGGTTTGTCAAGTTGGATTTTTAT